>JAABUW010000895.1_pt1 | contig 54580 bp, 54 predicted proteins | sample 5560081 | NCBI WGS metagenome assembly JAABUW01 (sample SAMN10711882, study PRJNA513363) | rock metagenome | isolation source: Antarctica rocks | place: Antarctica: Victoria Land, Knobhead sud | reverse complement strand
CAGGGCGCGTACTGCTCCGAGGCTGAGATCGTGGCGGTGGTCAAGCACTGTACGAAGCAGGCCGAGCCGGCCTACCGCGACGACGTGGTGGCCCCCGCCGGCACCGGTGGCGGCGAGGTCGACGGCGACATCGGCGATGACCTCGACCTGCTGTGCCAAGCGGTGGAGCTGGTGGTCACCACGCAGTTCGGGTCGACGTCGATGCTCCAGCGCAAGCTGCGGGTCGGCTTCGCCAAGGCGGGCCGGTTGATGGACCTAATGGAGAGCCGTGGGATCGTCGGGCCGTCCGAGGGGTCCAAGGCGCGCGACGTTCTCGTCATCGCAGATGAGCTGGACGGCGTCCTGATCGCCCTGCGTGGGGGATAGTGGGATTATGCCGACCGCCGATGATTCGGGAGCGCTATCCCCGCCGGTCGGCGCGATGCTCCGTGCGGCGCGTGAGTCCCGCGGGTTGAGCGTTCCCGGTGTGGCCGAGCGCGCCCGGATCCCCGAGACGCTGGTCGAGCAGATCGAGCACGACGATTTCGCCGGCTGTGGCGGCGACTTCTTCGCTCGCGGCCATGTCCGCTCCCTGGCCGTGGTGGTGGGGCTCGACGCCGGCCGGGCCGTCCGGCGCTTCGACGAAGTCCACGTGGTGCCGGAGCCCCCGCCGAAGTGGGCGACACCTCGGCAGGCGCCGGCGCGGCCCGCTGACGCAGTCCCGGCCGCCCCCGCGTCGGCGAAGTTCGTGCCGCCCCCCCCGCCGACTTTCGAAGACGTGCCGCGAGCCCGGCGGCCGGGCGGCTCGCCCTCGGCGCCCGTTCGCCCGCCTGCCCCGCCCGCCCGGGCTGTGCCGCCGGCGGCCGGACGTCCCGCGGTGACCGCAGTGCCTGCAGCCATGCGCAAGGGCGGCGCCACCGCGGTCGTGGTGCCCCGCCGGCCGAGCGGTCCGAGCTGGAAGCTGCCGCTAGCGGTCGCCTTCGGGATCGTCGCCCTCGGCGCCGTCGTCTTCGCGATCGCTTCACTGCGGACCCCCCACAAGCCGGCCGCGCGCGCACTCCCGCCCAGCTCCGCGCCCGCATCGGCGGCATCGGCGACCCCGGCCGCGCCGGCCGGCATCGACCTGCAACTGCGGGTGCGGCCGGGCCAGAGCAGCTTCGTCCGGGTCACCGACGGGTCGGGCCGGCAGCTGTTCCAGGGCACCCTGTCCGGCCAGGCGGTCAAGGACTTTCGTGACCCGAAGAAGATCATGGTCGACTACGCCAATTCCCGGGCGTTCACCGTGGTGCTCAACGGCAAGGATCTCGGACCGCCGTCCTGCAACAGCATCGCCTGCGTCCTGCAGTACGAGCCCGCTTAGGCGCCCTGCCGGGCGCCCCCGCCGTTAGGCTGAGCGGGTGCCCGCGCCCGATCGCCGCCATCGGGTCGCCCTGGTCACGCTGGGCTGCGCGCGCAACGACGTAGATTCCGAAGAGCTCGCCGGCCGTCTGAGCGCACAGGGCTGGCAGGTCGTCGCCGATGCCGACGGCGCCGATGCAGTCGTGGTCAACACCTGCGGCTTCGTGGCCTCGGCCAAGAAGGACTCCATCGACACGCTGCTGGCCGCGGCCGACACCGGTGCCAAGGTGGTCGCGGTGGGCTGCCTCGCCGAGCGCTACGGCGCGGCGCTGGGCGAAGCACTGCCGGAGGCCGACGCGGTGCTCGGCTTCGACGACTATCCGGCCATCGGCGAGCGGCTCGCTGACGTGCTGGCCGGCCGGGCGACCCCGGCCCACCTCCCGCAGGACCGCCGCACCCGCCTGCCCATCGCGCCGGTCGAGCGGGCCGGCTCCGACGTCGGCATCCCGGGTCATGCCGGTGGCCCGAAGGTGCTGCGCCAGCGGCTGGCCGGCGGGCCGGTGGCGCCGCTGAAGATAGCCAGCGGGTGCGACCGGCGCTGCAGCTTCTGCGCCATTCCGAGCTTCCGGGGTTCGTTTGTCTCCCGCAGCCCGGTCGACATCCTGGCCGAAGCCAACTGGCTGGCCGGTCAGGGCGTACGCGAGCTGGTGCTGGTGAGCGAAAATTCCACCTCCTACGGTAAGGACCTTGGCGACCCCGCGCGCCTCGAAACCTTGCTGCCGGAGCTGGCGGCGACGCCTGGGATCCTCCGGGTCCGGGTGTCGTACCTACAGCCGGCCGAGCTGCGGCCCGGTCTGGTCGAGGTGATCGCCACCACCCCGGGAGTTGCGGCGTATTTCGACCTCTCCTTCCAGCACGCCAGCGAGTCGCTGCTGCGCCGCATGCGCCGCTTCGGCTCGACGTCGCGGTTCCTCACGCTGCTGGACTCGGTCCGCGCGCTGGCGCCCGAGGCCGGTGCGCGGTCGAACGTGATCGTCGGCTTCCCCGGAGAGACCCGGGCCGACGTAGCCGAGCTCGAGCGCTTCCTTGGCTCCGCCGGCCTGGACGCGGTCGGGGTGTTCGGCTACTCCGACGAGGACGGCACCGAGGCCGCTGGGCTGGCCGGGCAGGTCCCGCCAGCCACCATCTCGCGCCGGGTCGAGCGGCTCTCCCGCCTGGTGGAGGAGCTGACCGCGCAGCGAGCCGAGGACCGGGTCGGCAGCACCGTCGAGGTGCTCGTCGAGACCGTCGCTGGTGACGTGGCGGAGGGCCGGGCCGCCCACCAGGCACCGGAGGTCGACGGCACGACGACCGTGCTCGGCGCCGGCTTGCGCGTCGGGGACCTGGTCCGGGCCAGGGTGGTCGGCACGGCCGGCGTCGACCTCACCGCCGCCGTCCTCACTCCCGCCGTCGGCACCGCCAGCGTCGGCACCGCCAGCGTCGCCACCGGCCCCGGTATCGACGCCTTCCACTCCGCCCGGATCGCCGGACCATGAGCGGGCCGGGTGCCGTGCCGGCCGGTCCGGCGCCGCGTACACCCACCGCACAGCCGACCGCACACCCCACCGCGCCGCTGCTCAACGTCGCCAACGCGGTGACGTTGCTGCGGCTGTGCCTGGTGCCCGTCTTCGGCGCCTTTCTCCTGGCCGGCGACGGCCGGACGACGTTCTGGCGGGTCGCCGCCGGTGTGGTGTTCGCCGTCGCGTCGTTGACCGACCGGGTCGACGGGGCGCTCGCCCGCCGGCGCAACCTGGTCACCGCGTTCGGGACGGTGGCCGACCCGATCGCCGACAAGGCTCTGATGGGCACCGCGCTGGTGGCCCTGTCGGCGCTCGGCGAGCTGCCCTGGCTGGTCACCCTCGTCGTACTCGCCAGGGAGGTCGGCGTGACCGTCCTGCGCTTCTGGGTGATCCGGCACGGCGTGATGGCAGCCAGCCGCGGCGGGAAGCTCAAGACGTTGCTGCAGGGCGTGGCGCTGGGGCTGTACATCCTGCCGCTGACCGGTTGGCTCGGCACCGCCCGGGCGGTGGTGATGACGGCGGCCGTCGTCCTCACCGTCGTGACCGGCGCCGACTATCTCCTGCGCGCGCTGCGCCTGCGCACCACCAGCCCCCGGGCCCAGGCCAAGCGTGAGCGCCGAGCGATGGCCCGCAGCACCGGCCGGCCGTGACCGGGGAAGCTGCCGGCGTGCACGCCGCCCTGCTGCGTCGCGGGGAGACGGTCGCCGTCGCGGAGTCCCTCACCGGTGGCCTGCTGACGGCGGCGTTGACGGAGGCGGCGGGGGCCAGTGCGGTCCTGCGAGGCGGGCTCGTGGTCTACGCCACCGACCTCAAGGAGTCACTCGCCGGGGTGCCGGCCGCGCTGCTCGACGAGTACGGCCCGGTGCACCCCGACGTCGCCGGCGCGCTCGCTGCCGGGGCCCGGGCGGCGTGCCGGGCCGACTGGGGCCTGGGGATCACCGGGGTGGCCGGTCCCGAGCCGCAAGGCGGCCAGCCGGTCGGGACGGTATGGGTGGGCGTCAGCCACCTCGACGACACCGAGGCTTTCGGGATCGAGCTCAGCGGCACCCGGGCGGAGATCCGCGCCTCGGCAGTCGAGGCGGCGCTCGACGCGCTTGCGGCGCGGATCGCCGGCCTGGAACACGCGGGCTGAGGGCACCGTTACGCCAGCGGCGGACACGAGAAGTCGGGCATGGTCGCGGTCAAAGCCGCGAGGTACGGTTGCCGGAGAGCTAATTGAGGGCCGGAAGGGGGTCACGCGATGTTGTTGCTGCGGCAGGTCATCGGCGAGACCCTGCGCGCGCGGCGCCTGGGTCAGCAGCGCACCCTGCGCGAGGTGTCCAGCGCGGCCCGGGTCAGCCTCGGGTACCTGTCCGAGATCGAGCGCGGGCAGAAGGAAGCCTCTTCCGAGCTCCTGGCTTCGATTTGCGGCGCGCTGGGCGCTCCGCTATCCGACGTGCTGGCCGACGCCCGCGACACCTTCCGGATGGATGAGTCGGCCGGAATGCCGATGCTCGACGACGTCGATCGCCCGATGTCGGCACTGCGTGGGCACATCGTCGCCGCTGCATGATCCCCGGCTCGACCGGGCCGGGATCCTCCTGCGCCTCCCGTTCGTTGTCGGCACTGGCCGGTGAACCCTCGATCCGAGCGGTGGAGGCAACGTGACGTATGCCGATCCTGGCCCGCGGCGCAGCCGGCTGCCGCTGGTGATCGCCGTCGTCGTCGGCATCGCCTTGGTGGTCGGCGTCCGTTTCATACTGGCCGGCCACGGCACCGCCAAGCCGCATGCGTCTGGACCCACTGCATCTGCTCCGACCGCGGTGCGCCATGGCTGCCGTCAACTGGCGGTGACCGCCTCGTCGGAGAAGGCGGCGCTGCTGAGCCGGCTGGCCGAGGCCTACAACCGCGCCGGGCACCAGGTCCAGGGTAAGTGCGTCGCCGTCCGGGTCACCTCGAAGGCATCCGGCGGCGCCATGGAGGCGCTCGCCGGCGGCTGGAACACCACCCTCGACGGCCCCCGACCAGACGTGTGGACACCGGCTTCCACCTCGTGGACGGTGCTGCTCAAGCAGCGCCTCGCCGTGGCCGACCACCCGTCCCTGCTGCCGGCCACCACCCCGTCGATCGCGCAGACGCCGCTGGTGATCGCCATGCCCAAACCGATGGCACAAGCGCTCGGCTGGCCGGGCAAAGCACTCGGCTGGGGGGATCTGCTGGCACTGACCAGCGCGCCGGCCGGCTGGGGTGCCCTCGGTCACCCGGAATGGGGCGCGTTCACCCTCGGCAAGACCAATCCGGACTTCTCCACCTCCGGGCTCAACGCCACGATCGGCACCTATTTCGCCGCCACCGGCCGCTCCAGCGACCTGTCGGCGGCCGACGTCGCCAGTCCCAAGGTGGTCGCGTACGTCAAGGGGGTGGAGAGCTCCGTCGTGCATTACGGCGACACCACGCTGACCTTCCTGAGCAATTTGGCCGAGGCCGACGCCAAGGGGCAGGGACTGACCTACATCAGCGCGGTCACCGTTGAGGAGAAGTCGGTCTGGGACTACAACATGGGCAACCCCAGCGGTGACCCCAAGACGCTCGGCCAGGGCAAGAGGCCCCGCATCCCGCTGGTCGCGATCTATCCCAAAGAGGGCACGCTGCTGTCGAACAATCCCTACGTCGTGCTGACGGCGCCGTGGGTCGACGCCGCCAAGCGGGCGGCGGCGCAGGACTTCCTCGCGTTCGTTCAGGCCGACCCGCAGCAGCGCAGCTTCCAGCAGGCGGCCTTCCGCAGCTTCCAGGGAAAGCCGGGCACGGCCATCAGCCCGGCGAACGGACTGCTGCCGGCCCAGCACATCACGGTCATCGACCCGCCGTCGCCGCCGGTGCTGCAACTGGTTTCCCAGTCCTTTGACCGGCTCCGCAAGCGGGCCCGGGTGCTTCTCGTCCTCGACGTGTCGGGGTCGATGGGCGACTCGGCCGGTGCGAGTGGTCGGAGCAAGCTCGACCTGGCGAAGCAGGCCGCGCTGTCGGCGCTGACGAAGTTCGCGGCTGACGACGAGGTGGGGCTGTGGACCTTCAGCACCGGCCAGACGCTGCAGGACCGGCCGTACACCCCGCTGGTGCCGATTGCCCCGTTGAGCAGCGACCGGGCGGCCCTGCAGCGGACCATCCAGGCGCTTGCGCCCCAGGGCGGGACGGCGCTCTACGCCACGACGAAGGCCGCGCAGAAGGAGATGGCGAGCCATCTCGACCCCAGCCGCATCAACGCGGTGGTCCTGCTCACCGATGGCAAGAACGAATTCCCGCCGGACTCCGAGCTGCGCCCGGTCCTCGACCAGCTGGCCGGATCCAGTGAGAGCGCCACCACGGCCGTACGGATCTTCCCGATCGCCTACGGCGAGCAGGCGGACTTATCGGTGCTGCGGCAGATCGGTGAGGCCTCGCGGGCGGCCGCCTACGACGCCACCGACCCTTCCTCGATCGAGAAGGTGCTCACCGCCGTCGTCTCCAACTTCTGATCCGGGCAGACTGAGCCGGTGGGCCTGCGCCAGGAGCTGACCGAGCCGTGGGGCATCGTCACGGCGGGGGTCTCCGGTGGGCTGGGCTGGGCCGTCGTGGCCGGTCTCGGCAGCATCGCCGCGGCGCCGGCCGTCGCGATCGGGCTCGGCGTCGGTGCGGTGGTGTACGGCGTCAAGGTGGCCGCCGCCACCCTCGGCGACCGACCAGCCGTCGAGCCCGCGCCCCAGCTGCGCCGGCCGCCCCGCGGCAGTCCCGCTGACGTGTGGTTGCGCCGCGCCGAGGGCACCGTCCGTACCCTGCACGAGCAGACCGAGTCGCCGCGTGAGCCGGCGGTCCGCGGGCAGGTGGGCGAGGTGGACGACGACGCGGCAACGGTGCTGGCGGCACTGCGCCGCCTCGCCGCCCAGGCGACCGCCGTCGAGGACGCGCAGCGCCGGATCGACGTCGCCCGGCTGCAAGGCGAGCAGGGCCGGATCTCGGCGGGTGGAGCGTGGCCGGCGTCGGACTCCATCCGCGCCGAGCAGCAGCGGTCGCTGTCGGCCATCGCCGAGCAGCTCGAAGTGGCCAGGCGCCTCGGCGAGGCCCGCAACCTCCTGCTGGCCCGGATGCAGTCGACGGTGATTGGGCTCGAGGGGCTCGTGGCGCGACTGGCCGAAGTGCTGGCCCTGTCGGCGAGCGCCGGCGGCTGGGACGCCGGGCGGGACAGCGCGGCAGACCAGATCGCGGACCTGACCACCGAGCTGGACGGCTTGCGGTCCGGGCTGGAGGAGACCGAGGCGATCTCCCGGCGGGCCCTCGGGGGCGAGCGAACGCCGCCGGCCCCGGCATGATCCGGCGGCTGCGTGGCAGGATAAGAACTTCACCCGATGGCGGGTGTCCGACAGGAGGACAGCATGGCTAACCCCTTCTTCCGGGGCTGGAAATACTTCATGGCGCTGCTGTCGGGCAAGCTCGACGAGCACGCCGACCCCAAGATCCAGATCCAGCAAGCCATTGAAGACGCCCAGCGCCAGCACCAGGGGCTGAGCCAGCAGGCCGCGTCGGTGATCGGCAACCAGCGGCAGCTGGAGATGAAGCTGTCCCGGCAGATGAGCGAGGTCGAGAAGCTGCAGGGCTCGGCCCGGCAGGCACTGGTCCTCGCCGATCAGGCCCGGGCCAAGGGTGACGAGGCAAAGGCCACTCAGTACGAAGAGACCGCGCAGGTATTCGCCACCCAGCTGGTGGCCGCCGAGCAGTCCATGGAGGACCTCAAGGGGCTCCATGACGGGGCGCTCCGCGCCGCCGAGCAGGCCAAGAAGGCCGTCGAGAACAACGCGATGAATCTCCAGACCAAGCTCTCCGAACGCACCAAGCTGCTCAGCCAGCTGGAGCAGGCGAAGATGCAGGAGCAGGTCTCCAAGTCGCTGACCCAGATGTCGGAGCTGAGCGCGCCGGGCAACACGCCGTCGCTAACCGAGGTTCGGGACAAGATCGAGCAGCGGTACGCCAACGCGCTCGGCTCCGCCGAGCTGGCCAGCAATTCCGTCGAGGGCCGGATGCTCGAGGTCCAGAAGTCCACCCTGGACTTCGCCGGCCAGTCACGGCTGGACCAGATCCGGGCCAGCATGGCCGGTGATCAGCTGGCGGCGGCCCCTGACCGTCCCGCGGTGGCGGCCCCAGCAGCCGACCCGCTGAGTGCCTCTGCCGACGAGCTGGCCCGGCGCCGGGACGCTGCTGAGCAGAGCTGACGTGCGGCGCGCCGGGGTCGTCTCCACGGTGAAGGATTCGGTGCTGTCCTGGCAAGACCCGGTCGCCCGCCACCAGCGCTCGATCCGCCGCGCCCGCGCCCGGCTGGGCCGCCGGGTGACCGCCGCGGCCGGCCTCAGCGCCGCCACGGCGGTGCTCATTCCGTACTCCGGTTTGGGGCTGCCCGACGTCGGCTGGGCGGCGGCTGCTGCGGCATCGATCGCCTCGGCGTGGATGGCCGGGCGGCGCCTGCGTGAACTCCAGCATCATGTGCCGGTCCCACCGATGCCACGGCCGGCGTCGGGCGCCCGGCCGGCGATGGAACGGCTGGCGCGTGCCTCGAGGACCCTGGCTGCGTTGTTGGCGCAGCTGGGGCCGACGGCCGCTGACATCGCCAGCATCAACGCCGAGGCGGCTGGCGCGTCGCACGCGCTGCGGGAGCTGGCCAGCCGGGTCGACGCGATGGAGGCAGCCCTGGCGATGGCGCCGGCCGACGCGTGCGCCGGCCTCTACGAGGCCCGGTCCGTGCTGCTGGGCCGGCTCGACGAAGGGGCGCAGGCCTATGAGCGCCTCGTCACCACCGCGGCGCAGTGCCTGGCCGCGGCTGAGGGCGGCCCGGGTGACGCGTTCGCCCGGCGCCGGCTCGAGGAGGCGGCGGACAGCCTGCGCGGTCTGGCCGCCGGCTGGTCCGCGGTGCACGCGGCCAGCCGGGCGATCACCGGCTGACCGGCCCGGACTGACCCGTGGGCTGACCCGTGGGCTGACCGGTCCGGACTACCCGTCATGGCCGACCAGTTGCCCGCCCACCGGACACCCCCCGACCGGTCACTGCCGGGGCTGGACCCGGCTGGCAGCGCGCGCACCAGTAGGTCAGCCGCGTGAGCCACGGCGGGTCGAGCTGCTCCGCCCCGCGGATGGGCTCACCGCACCGCCGGCAGGGGCGCCCGCTCCGCTCGTACACCCAGTGCTGCTCACCGCGCCGGGTGCTGCCGGTGGTGACCTGCTCCCACCGGCCCTTGTTGGCCACGAGCAGGCGCCGGCCGAGCCGGACGAGCGCGGGGAGGTCTTCCACCGCACCCACCGGGGTCCACGGCGACAGGCCCCGTAGGAAGAGCACCTCGACCTTGTAGACGTTGCCGATACCGGCCAGGTTGCGCTGGTCGAGCAGGGCCGGGGCGATCTCGCGCAGCGGTTGCTCCCGCAGGCGCCGCAGTGCCTCAGCCTCGTCCCAGTCCGGGCCAAGCAGGTCCGGGCCTAGGTGACCGACCACCCGAGGCTCGTTTGCGGTGGAGATCAGCTCGACGTCGTGCAGGCGATATCCCACCGCCTGCTGGCTTTCCGTACCCAGCACGATCCGCACTTCATGCACTGGACCGCCATTCCAGCGCCGGCCGAGCGGATAGACCCGCCAGCTGCCGTCCATCCGGAAGTGGGTGTGCAGCGTCCGGCCGTCGTCGAAGCGCATCAGCATGTGCTTGCCGCGCGGCACGACCTCGAGCACCGTACGGCCGGCGACATCGGCACCCGCCAGCGCAGGCAGCCGGAAATCGCTGCTGATCAGAGTCTGGCCGGCCAGCGCGTCGTGCATCCGGTGGGCCGACAGGTAGACGGTGTCGCCCTCAGGCACCGCTGCCTCCCTCCGCGCTCCGCTTGGCCGCGTGCCCGGGTTGTGGGACGGTGCGGCATGCGCAAGTACATCTTGATGGGACCGCAGGGCAGCGGCAAAGGCACGCAGGGCACGCTGCTGGCGACCGACCTCGGCCTGACCACGATCAGCGTCGGGGACATCTTCCGTTGGCACGTCCAGAACCACACCAAGATCGGCGCCGCGGTCCGCCGGATCATGGCGGCCGGCGAGCTGGTCGGCGACGACCTGGTCGAGACGGTCGTCCACGAGCGGCTGCAGCAGCACGACTGGAATTACGGCTTCGTGGTCGACGGCTTCCCGCGCAACCGCCGCCAGGCCGAGTTCTTCCTGGAGAGTTACGACATCGACGCCGTCATCCACCTCGACCTGACCGACGCCGAGGTCCGCCGCCGGGTGCTGGCCCGGCGGCTGTGCTCCTCGTGCGGCATGGACTACAACCTGATCGCCCACCGGCCTCGGATCGCCGACCGCTGCGACGTGTGCGGCGGTGAGCTGGTGGCCCGGGAGGACGACACGGAAGAGGCGCTGGCGTCCCGGCTGCGTGACTACCGCGACAAGACCGACCCGGTGCTCGACCTGTTCCGCCGTAAGGAGTACGTGCTCACGGTCGACGCTGCGCCGGCCGCGCCGGTGGTGGCGCGGTCGATCCGCGAGCAGCTCGGCCTGCCGGACCCCTCCGTCACCCCGGCCGGCGTCCCCGCCACCGTGCCCGCATGACGTTGACGGCCACCGCGGTCGCCTCCGCGGCGACCTACGTCGATTCGTGGTGGCAGTTCCGGCGGCGCTACCTGCGCATTCCCGGCTTGCAGGCAGCTGTGCTGTTCGACGGCGAGATCGCGCTGTCGTCGGCGTCCGGGCTGGCCGACGTCGGCGAGGGCATCGCGCTGACCAGTGAGCACCTGTTCCGGATCGCGTCACACTCCAAGACCTTCACGGCGACCGCGATCATGCAGTTGCACCAGGCCGGCCGCCTGAGCCTCGACGACTCGCTCGGGCGCTGGCTGGACTTCGTTGACGGGCCGGCCGCGGATGTCACCTTGCGCGAGGTGCTGTCCCACGCCGGCGGCCTGCTGCGGGACGGCCGCGAAGCGGACTTCTGGCAGTTGCGCGGTCCCTTCCCGGACCGGGCGGCGCTCGAAGACGTCGTCGGAGCCGGCCTGGTCGTGACGCCGCCGAACGAGCGGTTCAAGTACTCCAACCTGGGCTACGCGTTGCTGGGCCTGGTCATCGAGTCGGTCTCGGGCGCGTCTTACGCCGACTACGTGACCGCTGAGGTGGTGGATCGCCTGGGGCTGGACCACACCGGCCCGGAGTACGACCCGAGCCGGGCGTCCGAGTACGCCGTGGGCTATTCGTCGCTGGCCTACGCCGAGGATCGCGTGGCGATCGAGCATGTGGACACCGGCGCGATGGCGGCCGCGACCGGCTTCTTCAGCACCGCCGAGGACGTCTGCCGCTACGCCGCCGCTCATTTCTGGGGCGACGATCGGCTGCTGGGTGACCCGGCCAAGCGGATCATGCAGCACCAGTGGTGGCCGGTCGACGGCGAGGCCGACGGCGGCTATGGGCTCGGCTTCAGCCTCGTCGGCTGTGGCGACCGGCGCCTGGTCGGCCATGGCGGTGGCTATCCGGGCCACATCACCCGGACCGTCTTCGACCCGGCCGACCGGCTGGCCGTGGCCGTGCTGACCAATGCCATCGACGCACCGGCCGAGGAGCTCGCGCTGGGCGCCGTCAAGTTGATCGACCTGGCCGGCGGCGGGGCCGGCGAGTCCGCCGGCACCGCTGGCACCGCCAACGCCACCGCCACTGCGGGCGAGCCGGATCCGCGTCAGCGGCGCTTCACCGGTCGGCTGGCCAACCTCTGGGGGGTCCGTGACGTGGCGCTGCTCGGGGACCGGTTGTTCCTGCTGGACCCCACTGCGGCTGACCCGACCGCCTCGGCGGCCGAGCTGGCCGTGACCGGCGGTACCACCCTGCGGGTGACGCGCGGGCCCGGCTACGGCGCGGTCGGCGAGTCGATGGAGTACGCGTTCACCGATTCCGGCGTGGCGTCGGTCCGGGGCGCCGGCGGGCTGACCTGGTGGCCGCTGGACGGCTTCATGCTGCCGGCGCGGGTGTCGGCGCCGGGACGCTGAGCGGGCGACGCTGAGCGGGCGCCGGCGCCGCTGAGCGCCGCGCTGTCCGCGGCATGCACGCGGGCCGGTTGTGTCTCACGCCCGCGCGCGAGCCGGCTCTGTCCGGGCCTCGCACGCGGGGCCGGCTCTGTCTCGGGCCCCGCACGCGGGCCGGCGGCTAGTCGTCCAAGTTAGGCCCGGAGTCGCAGGCCGCGAGGCGTTGGCCGGAAACCCGCGGCCTCCAAGGCCTGCGCCAGCTCGGTGGCGCCGACTAGCTCCCCGTCGGCACGTTCCACGGCCATCTTGCCCAGCCAGCCGTCCCGGACGGCCAGCGCCAGGGAATCCACGGCCGGCTGGAGCAGGTTGCGATCGTCTGTCCAGGACAGCAGCGTCCGGCCGCCGCGCTCGACGTAGAGCACGAGGTCGCCGTCGACCAGCACCACTAGGGCACCGGCTTTGCGGCCCGGTCGGTGCGCTCCCTCGGCGGAGCGGACCGGCCAGGTCAAGGCGGCTCCGTAGGGGTTAGCCGGGTCGCTGGCCGCCAGCACCAGCGCCCCGGCAGCGCTGCCTGGGGGCGGGCGGCGCCACCCACCCGGCACCGGCGGGCTCCACGCCGGCTCCGGCGCGCGGTCCGCGCTCCGTGCCAGGGAGCGCAGATGATCGACAGCTCCTGGCACGGCGAACTGCGCCCCGCCGAGTGACTCGACGAAGTAGCCGCGGCGGGTGCGCCCGGCCTCCTCGTAGGCCTTGAGAATGGGATAGACGGCGGCGAATCCGCCCGCGATCCGCTCGGCCACCACGGCGCCGCGGGTGACCACGCCGTGCCGGTCCAGCAACGCCTCGGCGGCGGCGTGGGCACGGCGGGTTGGATCCGACTCGCGGTCGGGCAGCCGCCACCACCGCCCGGCAGCCACCGGGGGCCCGGCCCGGGTCGGCATCGCCGGGCGCCCAGGCCGGCCGTAGCTCACTCGCGGCGGCCGGCGGCGGGCGGCGTGCGCGGTCCGTCCGGCGCCCAGCATGGTGCGCAAAGGGGCGAGGGTGTCGTTGGTGAGGTAGCCGGCCCACACCAGGTCCCAGACGGCGGCGACGAGGGCGGCGTCCTCGGTCGCGCCGCAGCGGTCGGCCAGCGAGCGGAAGAAGAGCGCCTGACCGTCAGCCAGCGCGGCCAGCACGGCGTCGTGCAGCGGCGTACGGCTGAGCTGGACGTCTGGCGCGGCCAGCAGCAGGTCGGCAGTGTCGGGGAGGGCGAGGCTCACCCAGCCGTCGTTGCCGGGGAGGGAGCCGGACCCGGCCCAGAGGACCTCGCCGGCCGCGCACAACTCGTCGAGCATCGCGGGGGTGTAGTCGGCGACGCGGGTAGGCAGCACCAGGCGTTCCAGCGCGGAGGCGGGAACGGCGACGCCCTGCAGCTGCTCCACCGTGCGCAGAAGCTGATCCATCCCGCGCCCGGCCGCCGGGCCCACGTGCTGCCAGGCCGGCAAAAAACGGGCCAGCGCGTCGGCGGAAACCGGCTCCACCTCCTTGCGCAGCTTGGCCAGCGAGCGTCGGCGGACCATCCGCAGCACCTCAGCGTCGCACCACTCACGGCCCACCCCGCCGGGCCGGAACTCCCCCGACACCGTGCGCCCGGTCGCGGCCAGCCGCTCCAGCGCGCTGGTCACGACCGCCACGCCGAGGCCGAAGCGGGCGGCACAGTCGCCGGCCAGGAAGGGCCCATGTGTGCGGGCATAGCGCGACACCAGGTCGCCGAGCGGGTCGCGGAGCGGCTCGGTGTAGACCTCCGGCACGCCGACCGGCAGGGCAGCCCCCAGCGCGTCCCGCACCCGCCCGGCGTCCTCGATCGCGAACCAGCGCTCGGTGCCGGCCACCCGCACCCGGATCGCCCGGCGCGCTGACTCCAGCTCGGCCAGCCAGGTCGCGGTGGCACCTCGCTCGAGCGCCTCCGGCGTGCTCAGCCCCCCGAGCAGGCGGAGCAGGTCGGCCGTCCCGTCGAGGTCGCGCACCCGCCGCTCGGGGATGAGCCGTTGCAGTTCGGCATCGATGTCGTCGAGGGTGTCGGCGTCGATGAGCTCGCGGAGCTCGGCCTGGCCCAGCAGCTCGGCCAGCAGAGACGAGTCCAGCGACAGCGCCTGGGCGCGGCGCTCGGCCAGCGGCGCGTCGCCCTCGTACATGAACATGCCGACGTAGCCGAACAGCAAGGACCGGGCAAAGGGGGACGGCTGCAGCGTCTCCACCTCGACGATGCGGACCCGGCGGGCGGCGATGTCGCGCATCAGGGTGATCAGCCCGGGGAGGTCGAAGACGTCCTGGAGGCACTCGCGCATGGTCTCGAGCACGATCGGAAAACTGCCGTATCCACTCGCCACCTGGAGCAGCTGGGCTGCCTTCTGGCGCTGCTGCCACAGCGGGGACCGGCGACCGGGGTTGCGCCGGGGCAGCAACAAGGCCCGGGCGGCACACTCGCGGAATCGGGTGGCGAACAGCGCCGACCCGCCGACCTCGGCGGTGACCAGCTCGTCGATCTCGTCGGGCTCGAAGACGGCGAAGCCGCCCGGCGGCTCGCCTTCGGTTTCCGGCAGGCGTACGACGATGCCGTCGTCGGAGTGCATCGAGGCGACGTCGAGGCCGTATCGCTCGCGCAGCCGGGCGGAGATCGCCAGCGCCCACGGGGCGTTGACCTGGGCTCCGAACGGCGAGTGGATCGCCACCCGCCAGTCACCCAGCTCGTCGCGGAAGCGCTCGACAAGGACGGTGCGGTCGTCGGGCAAGTGACCCGTGACTTCCCGCTGCTCGGCCAGGTAGCCGACCAGGTTGGCCGCGCCCCACTCGTCCAGGCCGGTCGCCGTCGCCCGCTCCAGTGCGTGGGCCGCCGGCAGCGCCGAGAGCTCCCGGATGAAGCCGCCGATGGCCCGGCCCAACTCCAGGGGGCGGCCCGGTGCGTCGCCCTTCCAGAACGGCATGCGTCCGGGCTGGCCCGGGGCCGGTGACACCAGCACCCGGTCGTGGCCGATGTCCTCGATCCGCCAGCTGCTGCTACCCAGCAGGAACACGTCGCCGACGCGGGACTCGTAGACCATCTCCTCGTCGAGCTCGCCCACCCGAGCGCCGGGCTTGCCCTCGCCGCCGGCCAGGAACACGCCGAACAGGCCGCGGTCGGGGATGGTGCCGCCGCTGGTCACGGCCAGGCGCTGGGCGCCTGAACGACCGGACACTGTGCCGCCGACCCGGTCCCAGACGATCCGCGGCCGCAGCTCGGCGAACTCGTCGGAGGGATACCGCCCGGCCAGCATGTCCAGCACCGCCTCGAACGCCGACTGGGGGAGCACGGCGAAGGGGGCCGCCCGCCGGATCAGGGCGGCGAGGTCCTCGACTGACCACTCCTCCATGGCCACCATCGCCACCACCTGCTGGGCCAGGACGTCCAGCGGGTTGCGCGGGTAGGTCAGCGACTCGATCTCACCGGCCACCATGCGCTGGGCCACCACCGCGCACTGCACCAGGTCGCCGCGGTACTTGGGGAAGATCACGCCCCGCGAGACGGCGCCGACATGGTGGCCGGCGCGACCGATCCGCTGCAGCCCACTGGCCACCGAAGGCGGCGACTCCACCTGCACCACCAGGTCGACCGCGCCCATGTCGATGCCCAGCTCCAGGCTGCTGGTCGCCACCACCGCCGGCAGGGTGCCGGCTTTGAGCGCCTCCTCGGTCAGGCGGCGCTGCTCGCGCGACACCGAGCCGTGATGAGCGCGGGCCACCTCCTCACCGTCAGCAGGTGGGGCGCTGCCGGACTGGCCCATCAGCTGCGCGGGCGCCCGCTGGCCAGCCGGTTCCACCGTCTCGGCCGGATGGGCTTGGCCGTACGCGATCTCGTTGATGCGGGCGCACAGCCGCTCAGCCAGGCGACGGGAGTTGACGAAGACGATCGTGCTGCGGTGCGCCCGGATGAGCTCCAGCACCCGCTCCTCCACGGCCGGCCAGATGGACGCCCGGCGCTCGGGGCCGGCGGTGGCGGCCGACTGCTCCCCGGTCGGCTCACCGAGGGCCGACATGTCCTCGACCGGGACGACGATCGACACGTCAATGGTCTTGGCCGCCGGCGGTTGGACGACGGTGACTTCGCGGGAGCCGCCGAGGAAGCGCGCCACCTCGCTGGTCGGGCGGACCGTCGCCGACAGGCCGATCCGCTGCGCCGGCCGGTCGAGCAGCGCGTCCAGCCGCTCCAGCGACAGCGCCAGGTGCGCTCCGCGCTTGGTCGAGCAGACCGCGTGCACCTCGTCGACGATGACCGTCTCGACGCCGCGCAGCGAATCCCGCGCCCGGCTAGTGAGCAGCAGGAACAGCGACTCCGGTGTGGTGATCAGGATGTCGGGCGGCCGCCGACCGAAGTCGCGCCGCTCCTGAGCCGAGGTATCACCGGACCGCATGCCCACGGTGATGTCAGGCTCGAGCTGGCCCAGCCGGTGCGCGGCCTGCCGGATGCCGGCCAGCGGCGAGCGCAGATTTCGCTCGACGTCGGCGGCGAGCGCCTTCAGGGGGCTGATGTAGAGGACCCGGCAGCGCCGCCCCGGGTCGGCCGCCGGTGGAGGCGGCGAGGCGGCCAACCGGTCCAGCGACCACAGGAACGCTGCCAGAGTCTTGCCGGACCCGGTCGGGGCGACGCAGAGCACGTCCCGGCCGCCGGCCACAGCCTCCCAGGTCCCGAGCTGCGCCGCGGTGGCCGACTCGAAGGCACCGCGGAACCAGGCCTGGGTGGCGGGGGAGAACCGGTCAACGACGTCCACGGCCCCATCCTGCCCCGGGGGTACGACAACGGTGCGGCTACTACGTGTGCAGCCGGCTGACCAGCTGTCCCGGGCGGCGCGAGAGCTAACCTGCCAACCGTGAGGCAGACGGAGTTTTGGGAGCGGATGCGGCGGCATTTCGGGGCGGCTTACGCCGACTCGATCGCCACCGACCAGATGCTCGGCGAACTCGGCGGCCGGACGGTTCACGAGGCGCTCGCCGCCGGGGACGACATCAAGATGATCTGGCGGGTGGTGTGTACGTCGTTCGACGTGCCCGCGCGGGAGCGCTGACTCGCCCAGCGCGTCCTCGCCCACTGCCCGGCTCGGCGTGTCGGCTTCGGTTCGAACACCTGTTCGGTCTATCTTGTCCACAAGGCAGGGTCTGTCAACAACTGCTGTGCAGCGGGGCAGAATGTCAGACCCGCCGCCTAGCGTCAGCCGTGGCCGATCCCGGCCCCCTCGACTACTGGCAAGGTGGCAAGCAATGGCAGCACTGGACCGCGACAAGGCGCTCGACCTCGCCCTCGCCCAGATCGACAAATCATTCGGCAAGGGCTCGGTTATGCGGCTGGGCGACCGGCCGCAAATCCCGCTGTCGGTGATCCCGACCGGCTCCATCGCCCTCGACGTGGCCCTGGGCATCGGCGGCCTGCCCCGCGGACGCGTCGTTGAGATCTACGGCCCTGAGGCGTCGGGCAAGACCACGGTCGCCCTGCACGCGGTGGCCAACGCCCAGGCCGCCGGTGGGATCGCCGCCTTCATCGACGCCGAGCACGCCCTCGACCCCGATTACGCCAAAGCCCTCGGCGTCGACACCGACGCCTTGCTGGTGTCTCAGCCGGACACCGGCGAGCAGGCGCTGGAGATCACCGACATGTTGATCCGCTCCGGTGCCCTCGACCTCGTGGTCATCGACTCGGTGGCCGCCCTCGTGCCGCGCGCAGAGATCGAAGGCGAGATGGGTGACAGCCATGTCGGTCTGCAGGCCCGGCTGATGAGCCAGGCGCTACGCAAGATCACTGGTGCGCTCAGCAACACCAACACGACGTGCATCTTCATCAACCAGCTCCGCGAGAAGATCGGCGTGTTCTTCGGGTCGCCGGAGACCACCAGCGGCGGCAAGGCGCTGAAGTTCTACGCCTCCATCCGCCTCGACGTCCGGCGCATCGAGACGCTCAAGGACGGCGGCGAGGCCGTCGGCAGCCGCACCCGGGTCAAGGTCGTCAAGAACAAGGTCTCCGCACCGTTCAAGCAGGCCGAGTTCGACATCGTCTACGGCCTGGGGATCAGCCGCGAGGGCTCGCTGATCGACGTCGGGGTGGAGCAGGGCATCGTCCGCAAGTCCGGCGCCTGGTTCACCTACGAGGGCGACCAGCTGGGCCAGGGCAAGGAGAACGCCCGGGCTTTTCTGCGCGACAACCCCGATTTGGCCGACGAGATCGAGAAGCGGATCAAGGAGAAGCTCGGCATCGTGCCCACCCTGGACGCAGAAGCACCGGCGCCCCGGCCGGTTGACTTCTGACGGTGTCCTCCCCGGCTCAGCCGGCAGCCGCTGACCCCGAGTCCGTGGCCCGGGCGATCTGCCTCCGGTTGCTCACCGATCGAGCGCGCTCCCGGTCTGAGCTCGCTTCGGCCCTGGACCGGCGACAGGTCCCGCCGGCGGCCGCCGAAGCCGTCCTGGACCGATTGACAGGCGTCGGCCTGGTCGATGACGAAGCCTTCGCCGCGGCCTGGGTCAGCTCGCGTCATTCCGGGCGAGGCCTGGCCGGCCGCGCCCTCGCCGCCGAGCTGCGAGCGCGTGGGGTGGCTCCAGAGACAGTTTCGTCAGCGTTGGCCGCGCTCGAACCCGAGACGGAGGAGACCACCGCCCGCCGGCTGGTCGTTCGGCGACTCGCAGGTCTGAGTCGCGTGGACAATGCGGCGCGGGAGCGCCGGCTGGTGGGCATGCTCGGGCGCAAGGGGTATCCGCCTGGCCTGGCCCGGCGGGTGATCCGGGAAGTGCTCGCTGCCGACACAGCGGCCGACGCGCTGACCAATGGGCCGGGTCCCGGGCAATAGGACGAATCAGGCATACGGCACACCTTCAGCGTGATAGACAGAGCCGGACAGGCCGTACACACCTCGGAGGGGATATATGCGCAGGAGCAACAAGCTGGGCTGGTCAATGTTGGGTGCCGCTTGCGCGGCCGTGCTGGTGGCGCCACCAATCGCCGATGCCAGCATCGCCACGCCGCACATCGTGAGCGTGAATCCGGTCGACTACACGCCCAACCTTCTCGGCGATGCGACCGTGTCTCATCCAGCGGTCTACGCCTTCTCCGCATCCGGGGCCTCCAACACCATGTATGTCGGTGGCCAGTTCCACGCCATGCAGAATGCCGCCCGGACCGTGTCCTACGTCCGGACCGACATTGCGGCGTTCGACCGCGGAACCGGCGCGGTGTCCACGGCGTTCGCACCCATCCTGGACGGCAGCGTCTGGGGCATCGTCACGAACGGGACGAGCGTGTATGCGGCGGGGGAGTTCAGCACTGTCGACGGGCTGTCCCGGCGGGGAGTGGTCAAGCTGACCGCGAAGGGCACGGTCGACCCCACGTTCAACGCCGCTGCGTCGTTCCCGTCCGGCGTCGCCTACGACATGAAGTTGATCAATGGCCGCCTGATCGTGGGCGGCACGTTCCCCAAGCACCTGGTCGCGCTGAACCCGACGACCGGGGCCGACACCGGATACCTCAACCTCGGCATCGCCGGCTCGGTCGCCGTTCTGAGTAACGCCCCGACTCACGTCTATCGATTCGCCGTCACGCCGGACAACTCCAAACTGCTCGCGATCGGCAACTTCACCACCGTGTCCGGGCAAGCCCGGTCGCGCGCCTTCATGCTCAACCTGGGCGCACGCAGCGGCGTGCTGGCCAGCTGGTATTACGGACCGCTGGCCAGGCAATGCGCCCATCACAACGTGCCCGCCTATCTGCGTGACGTCGACTTCTCGCCCGACGGCTCGTACTTCGTCCTGGTCGCCTCCGGCAACGTGCCGATGACCGGCGGCCTGGGGACGGACGTCTGTGATGCGGCCGCTCGGTTGGAGACCAACACCGCTCATCAGAGCAAAGCGACGTGGATCAACTACACCGGCGGCGACACGCTGCACTCGGTGGCAGTGACGTCGGGCGTGGTTTACGTACAGGGGCACAACCGCTGGCTGGACAACCCGCAAGGGCACAATTCTTGCCTCACCACCTGCGTCGTTCGGCACGGAATCGGCGCCATCAACCCCAAGACCGGCAGGGCCATGGACTGGAATCCGGTGAAGGGCAGGGGTATCGGGGGCAAGGAGCTGCTGCTCACCAAGCGCGGCCTGTGGGTGGGCAGCGACACGTCGCTGATCGATCATGAGTACCACTACGGAATCGCCCTGCTGCCGCTCTAACGACCGGCATTCACCCGGTGGCGGCGTCCTTGCCAGCAAGGCTCGCCGGCCCACCGCGCAGGGTGTGCCTTGACCGCCGTCACCGGCGGCCATAGCCTCGCTGTCACTGAGGAGTAAGCCTTCGTCCCTCGGGACGAATACATAACGAGCACCAGAGCCGCCGCGAGCAATTCTGATCTTCCGACCACTTAGTACCGCACATCGTCACCCGGCCGGTCACCCCGCCGCTTTTCGTCTCGACCGGGTCGCTCCAGTACTGACGCCTCGGCGGCTGGCCAGGCACGGGCTCTCCTCGCGCACCATCGTTGCGTGTCCACCCGTATGTGGGCTCGCGGCGGCGACCCGAGGAGGAGCCATGATCGGCGACATTCAGCTCGTCCAGGTCCTGCCCGCGCTGGCCGCCCTGGTCGCGGTGCCGATTGCGGCTGTGCTGGCGGCAGCCTTCGTCCTCCGTCGGTCGGGCCGGACTTCGGTCGCCCGGGAGGTCAGCGCCTCGTCCGGACCCGGTGCAGCCCAGCTTCTCGACGACGCCACCCGGCAGGCGGCCGAGCTGACCTCGGCCGCCCAGCTGGAAGCCCAGCGAACGGCCGCCGAGGCGCGTCAGGAGGCCGACCGACTCACCTCGACCGCTCAGCACACCGCCGCTGAACTGACCGACAGCGCCCGCCGCGACGCCGACCTGGCCGTTTCCAGCGCGCTGCTCGATGCCCGCCGAACGAATGAGCGACAAGCGGCCGAGTCACGGGTAGAGCTGGACCGGCGCGAGCACCGCCTGGCTGAGCGAGAGGAGCGCCTCGACGGCGAGGTCGCCCGCCTGGAAGCCCGGGAGCGCGCACTCGGCGCGGCCGACGAAGCGCTGCTCCGCCGGAAAGCAGAGCTCGAGGGGCTGGACGAGGAACGCCGGCGGGAGTTGGAGCGCGTGGCCGGGCTGTCGGTGGAGGCCGCCCGCACGGAGCTCGTCCGCGCCATCGAAGTGTCGGCGAAGCGCGAGGCGGCGCTGCTGGTTCGCGACATCGAGGCCGACGCCCGCAGCACGGGGGAGATGCGCGCGCGCAGCATCGTCGTCGACGCGATCCAGCGGGTCGCCAGCGAGCAGACGGCGGAGAGCGTGGTCAGTGTGCTGCACCTGCCCAGCGACGAGATGAAGGGCCGGATCATCGGTCGCGAGGGGCGCAACATCCGGGCGTTCGAGCAGGTGACGGGCGTCAACCTGATCATCGACGACACCCCGGAGGCGGTTCTGCTGTCGTGCTTCGACCCGGTGCGCCGCGAGGTCGGCCGGATCACCCTGGAGAAGCTGGTGCTGGACGGTCGGGTCCACCCGCACCGCATCGAGGAGGTCTACCAGCGGAGCAAGGACGAGGTCGAGGCGCTGTGCCTGCGGGCCGCCGAAGACGCGCTGGTGGAGGTGCGCATCGGCGACCTGCACGAGGAGCTGATCAGCCACCTGGGCCACTTGCGCTACCGCACGTCGTACGGCCAGAACGTGCTCAAGCACCTGATCGAGACCGCACACATCGCCGGGCTGATGGCTGCGGAGCTGGGCATGCAGCCCGACGTCGTCAAGCGGGCCGCCTTCCTGCACGACATCGGCAAGGCGCTCACGCACGAAGCTGAGGGCAGCCATGCGCTGGTCGGCGCCGAGCTCGCCCGGCGGTGCGGCGAGTCCGAGGAGGTGGTGCACGCGATCGAAGCCCACCACAACGAGGTGGCGCCGCAGACGGTCGAAGCGGTGCTCACCCAGGCGTCCGACGCCTGTTCCGGCGGCCGCCCAGGGGCCCGCCGCGAGAGCCTGGAGACCTACGTCAAGCGGCTGGAACGGATCGAGGAGATCGCCGCCAGCAAGCCGGGGGTCGATCGGGTCTTCGCCATGCAGGCTGGGCGAGAGGTGCGGGTGATGGTCCTGCCGGACGCGGTCGACGACCTCGCCGCCCAGGTGCTGGCCCGGGACGTGGCCAAGCAGATCGAGCAGGAGCTCACCTACCCCGGCCAGATCCGGGTGACCGTGGTCCGCGAGTCACGCGCCACCGAGATCGCCCGCTGAGCCGGCCGCCATCAAGCGGCGGCCCGCCGGCCCTCGCCGCGTAGGATGAGCCCGAGATGCGAACGTATGAGATCCGCACCCACGGCTGCCAGATGAACGTGCACGACTCCGAGCGCCTGTCCGGCCTGCTCGAGGACGCGGGTTATCAGCGCGCTCCGGGTGACAGCGTGGCTGACGTCGTGGTGTTCAACACCTGCGCGGTCCGGGAGAATGCTGACAACCGGCTCTACGGCAATCTAGGCCAACTGGCGCCGGCGAAGCGGGCGAATCCCGGGATGCAGATCGCGGTCGGTGGCTGCCTGGCCCAGAAGGACCGCAGTGAGATCACTCGTCGCGCCCCCTGGGTCGACGTGGTCTTCGGCACCCACAACATCGGCTCGCTGCCGGTGCTGCTCGAGCGGGCCCGGCACAACGGGGAGGCGCAGCTGGAGATCCTGGAGGCTCTCGAGGTCTTCCCATCGACGCTGCCGGTGCGGCGCGAGTCGGCCTATGCCGGCTGGGTCTCGATCAGCGTCGGCTGCGACAACACCTGCACGTTCTGCATCGTGCCGTCGCTGCGCGGGGGCGAGCGGGACCGGCCACCGGCGGACGTGCTGGCCGAGGTCCGCACCCTGGTCGACTCCGGCGTCCTCGAAGTGACGCTGCTAGGGCAGAACGTCAACTCCTACGGCCGCTCGTTCGGCGACCGGGCGGCCTTCGGCAAGCTGCTGCGGGCGTGCGGCTCGGTTGACGGGCTGGAGCGAGTACGGTTCACCAGTCCGCATCCCCGCGACTTCACCGACGACGTCATCGAGGCCATGGCGCGGACCCGCAACGTCTGCCCGTCGCTGCACATGCCGCTGCAGTCCGGTTCCGACGCCGTCCTGCAGGCGATGCGCCGGTCCTACCGCCGGTCCCGCTATCTCGGCATCATCGACCGGGTCCGGGCGGCGCTGCCCGAGGCGGCGATCACCACCGACATCATTGTCGGCTTTCCCGGCGAGACCGAAGCCGACTTCGCCGCCACGCTGGACGTGGTGCGACAGGCCCGCTTCGCCGGCGCCTTCACCTTCCAGTACTCCCCGCGCGCCGGCACGCCTGCTGCCGCCATGCCCGGCCAGGTGCCCAAGGCCGTGGTCCAGGAGCGCTACGAACGCCTCGTCGCGCTGCAGGACGAGCTGGGCTGGGCGGAGAACAAGCGACTGGTCGGCCGCACGCTCGAAGTGCTGATCGCCGAGGGCGAGGGGCGCAAGGATGCGCAGACGCACCGCCGGTCGGGCCGGGCTCGCGACGGCCGGCTGGTGCACGTCCGAGCAGCACCGCAGGTCCGCCCGGGCGACGTGGTGGAGGTGGCGGTGACCTATGCCGCGCCGCATCACCTCGTCGCCGACGGGCCGCTGGGCTCCTACCGCGCCACCCGGGCCGGCGATTCCTGGGCTGCGAGCCGGGCGCCGCAACTGTCCCGGGTGCTGTTGGGGATGCCCGGGGTCGGGGCACCGGCTAGTGCCACCGCGGCGCCGGCCCGCTGAGCCTGCGGCCGGCCCACCCGCCGACTAGCGCACGGCACGCTCCGCGGTCGACAAGAACGCCCGGCGCCTCGCCAGCGACGCCTCGGCGTCGCGCACCGCGACCTCGTCGCCCGCCGCCCGCGCCTTGGCCGCCTGCGTCTCGGCCTTGGCGACCTGCTCACGCATCTGGTCGATCAAGGGATTGGCCGGTGCCGACGCCCGCTGACGCGCTCCGTCGACGGCTGACTGAACCCGCTGCTCGCCGGCGCGCATCCGCGCATCGAGGGCGGCGACGGCTTCCCGAGGCACCGGTCCCCCCTGGTCATAGCTCTCCTGCAGACCACGCAGCCGTTCCTGGGCCAGCTTGGCGTTGCCCACGTCGAGCTGCTCGACCTTGGCAACGATGCGTTCCTTGGCCAGCTGGTTCTCGCGGCCGGCGGCATCGCGCTCGGCAAACACCGCCGAGCGGCGCTGGAAGAATCCGTCCTGGGCCGTCCGGAACCGCTGCCATAGCTCCTCCTCGGCTTCCCGGCCGGCTCGCGGTGCGGCCTTCCAGGCCACCATCAGGTCCTTGTACCGTCGGGCCGCCGGGCCCCACTCGGTCGACGGCGCCAGCGCTTCGGCCTCGGCGACCAGCTCCTTCTTGCGGCCCTCCGCTTCCTTTCGTTGGACGTCGAGCTGAGCGAAGTGGGCTCCCCGGCGGCGGTTGAAGGCGGCGCGGGCGGCGGCGAGTCGCTTCCACTGACTTGCATCGGCCTTGCGGTCGGTGGCGCGTACGGTGTTCCAGCCCGCGGCGATCTCGCGGAGCCGCTCGCCGGCGGCCTTCCATTGAGTGCTGGATTCGGCCAGCGCTTCCGCTTCGCCGACGAGAATTTCCTTGCGGGCCGAGGCTTCCTGAGCTTCGGAGGCCCGTCGGGCGCGGCCCTCGGCCAGCCGGTGCTGCGCCTTGGCCCGGACGGTCTCGAGCCGCTCGGCGACGCCGGCGAGATCGCCGACCACGGCGGCGGTCGCCAGCGAGGCGACCAGCCGATCGACGGCGGCCAATGTCGTCTTGGGCTCGGCGGCGCCGGAGTCGGTCCGCCGGTCGAGCAGGTCGACCTCAGTGGTCAGGTCGGCGAAGCGCCGGCGATAGTGCCGCAGGCCTTCCGCCGGGGGGCCGGCTTGCCAGCTGCCGGCGACCCGCTCACCGTCGCCGGTGCGGACGTACACGGTCCCGTCGACGGCCACCCGGCCCCACGGGCACTGAGCGCCGGTCTCCGGACCGTCCGTCCCCCCGGAACTGCCGACGGTGCCAGCCGTACCCGCCTCAAGACTCACCTGACCATTCTCACAAACGACGGCGGCCGCGATCAACCGCCACCCTGCGTACTCTCACAGCGTGCCGCGTGCCGGGGTCAGGTCCGCCCTGATCGCCGTGGTCGGACCGACCGCGTCCGGCAAGTCTGAGCTGGCCTTGGAGCTCGCCGCCCGGGTGGGCGGCGAGGTGGTCAACGCCGACTCCATGCAGCTGTACCGGGGGATGGACATCGGCACGGCGAAGCTGTTGCCGGCCCAGCGCCGCGGGGTGGAGCACCACCTGCTCGATGTCTGGGACGTGACCCGGCCGGCCAGCGTCGCCGACTACCAGTGCCAGGCCCGCGACATCATCGACGGGCTGCTCGACCGCGGGGTCACGCCGCTACTGGTCGGCGGATCTGGCCTGTACGTGCGGGCCGTCATTGACCGCCTGGTGTTTCCGGGCACCGATCCGGAGCTGCGGGCCAGCCTGGAAGCGGAGCTCGCCGCCGCTGGCCCGGCGCCCCTGTACCAGCGGCTCGGCACGCTCGACCCGGCAGCCGCCGCCGCCATCCCGGCGACGAACGGCCGGCGGATCGTGCGGGCACTGGAGGTCGGAATGCTGACCGGCGCGCCGTGGTCGGCGTCGATGCCGCGCCGCGACCCGCACTACGACGTGGTGCAGATCGGGCTGGACCCGCCGCGGCCGACGCTGTACCAGCGCATCGACACCCGGGTCGGGCGCATGTTCGACGAGGGGCTGGTCGAGGAGGTACGCGCCCTGGCCGCACGGGGATTGCGCGACGGTCCGACCGCCCGGCGTGCGCTGGGCTACCGGCAGGTGCTGGCGCTGCTGGACGGCGACCTCACCGAGGCCCAGGCCCGCGCCGAGACCGCCAAGGCGACGCGCCGGTTCGCTCGCCGGCAGCGGTCCTGGTTCGCGGCCGACCCGCGGGTGCACTGGCTGCCGGGCCCCGATCCGGCGGCGGCGTCGAAGCTGCTCGGCTCCGGCTGAGTCGCCTACGCTCGGGCCGTGCGCTTCGTCAAAGGTCACGGCACCGAGAACGACTTCGTGCTGCTGCCGGACCCCGACGGGATTCTCGACCTGACGCCGGTGCTGATCCGGGCGCTGTGTGACCGCCGGGCGGGGCTCGGCGCCGACGGCATCTTGCGGGTGGTCCGCAGCGAGCACGCGCCGGCCGGGGCGCCCGAGCGGGCCCGTGCCCCCTGGTTCATGGACTACTACAACGCCGACGGTACGACGGCCGAGATGTGCGGCAACGGCATCCGGCTCTACGCGCGCTATCTGGTCGAGGCCGGCCTGGCGGCTCCCGGCAGCCTGCGCCTGGGCACCCGCAGCGGCGTCCGGGAGGTGCGATTGGCCGCCACCGGCGACGTCACGGTGGAGATGGGAGCGGCCCGCATCACCGGTCCGGCGTCGGCTGCCATCGACGGTGAGTCCTACGACGGAGTACGCGTCGACATGGGCAACCCGCACCTGGTCTGCCTGGTCGACCGACCGCTGGCCGATTATGACCTCACCTCCTCGCCGGCCGTCAGCGGGGCTGCCTTCCCCGACGGCGTCAACGTCGAGCTGGTCAGCGTGGTCAGCGAGCGCCACCTCGCCATGCGAGTTCACGAGCGGGGGGTCGGCGAGACCCCGTCTTGCGGCACCGGCGCCTGCGCGGTCGCGGTGGCGATGGCGGCCCGCTCGGGCGCGGACCGCGGCGAATGGACAGTCGACGTTCCCGGCGGCCGGCTCGGCGTCGTCGTCGGGCCGGACGCGGTGTGGCTGCGCGGTCCGGCCGTGATCGTCGCGGCCGGCGCGATCGACGCAGCCTGGCTGGCGGCTGCGAGCGGCTCGCGCCCCGTTGAGCTACGGAGCTGACCCCGCGGCGGCCCGGACGGCCGCTGCGACGGCCGGCGCGACAGCCGGGTCGAACACGCTGGGCACGATGAAGCTCGGGTTGAGCTGCGCGGCGTCCACGACGTCGGCGATGGCCCGGGCGGCCGCCAAGGACATAGCGCCGGTGAAGGCGCGGGCATGGGCGTCGAGCAGGCCGCGGAAGATGCCCGGGAAGGCCAGCACGTTGTTGATCTGGTTCGGCTCGTCGCTGCGCCCGGTCGCCACCACGGCGGCGTGCGGTCGGGCCTCGCGAGGGTCGATCTCGGGGTCGGGGTTGGCCAGCGCGAAGACGATGGCGCCTGGCTCCATGGCGGCGATGTCGGCGCCGGTGAGGAGGCGCGGCGCGCTGACCCCGATGAAGACGTCGGCGCCGCGCAGCGCGCCCGGCAGATCGCCGGAATATCCGTCGGCGTTCGTGTTCTCCGCCAGCCAGCGCATGGCCGGCGCCAGACCGCTCATATCGCGGGTGAGGGCGCCCATCCGGTCACAGGCGATCAGGTCGCCGACCCCCTGCGCCAGCAGGAGTTTCATGATGGCGGTGCCGGCCGCCCCGGCGCCGGACACGACGACGCGGACGTCGGCCAGGTGCTTGCCGACCACCCGCAGCGCGTTGGTCAACGCGGCAAGCACCACGACTGCGGTCCCGTGCTGATCGTCGTGGAAGACCGGGATGTCGAGCAGGTCGACCAGCCGCTCTTCGACCTCGAAGCAGCGCGGGGCGGCGATGTCCTCGAGGTTGATGCCGCCGTAGGCCGGGGCGATGCAGCGCACGACCTCCACGATCGTGTCGGTGTCCTGGCTGTCGATGACCACCGGCCAGGCGTCGACACCGGCGAAGCGCTTGAACAACGCCGCCTTGCCCTCCATCACCGGCAGCGCAGCGGCCGGACCGAGGTTGCCCAGCCCGAGCACGGCCGAGCCGTCGGTGACCACCGCGACGGTGTTGCGCTTGATCGTCAGCCGACGGGCATCATCGGGATTCGCCGCGATCGCGAGGCACACCCGGGCCACCCCGGGGGTGTAGGCGCGGGACAGCTCGTCGCGGTTGCGCAGGGACACCTTGGAGGTGACCTCGATCTTGCCGCCGAGGTGCAGCAGGAAGGTCCGGTCGCTGACCTTGCCCACCTCGACGCCGTCGAGCGCGGCCAGCGCGGCGGTCACCCGCTCGGCATGGCTGCCGTCGGAGGTGTCGGCCGTGAGGTCGATGACGATGCGGTCGGCGTGGGACTCCACGACGTCGAGCGCCGTGACCACTGCGCCGGCACTGCCCACCGCGGTCGTCAGCCGACCGACCGCATTGGCGTCCGCCGGCGCGGCGACTCGGATGGTGATCGAGTAACCGGCGCTGGGCAGCGGGGTGAGGCTCGGCGGCTGGGTCACGGGGTCCATCTCACCACTGCGCCGTCCCCGCACCGCGCGGACGGGCTGACGGCGCCCGGGCGAGCCCTCGGCGGCGGCGAATATTGGGGGTGCCGACCGACCTCCCGCGTGACACCATCTGAGGTGATGACGAGCCCACGTGTCGAGCCCATGCCTCGGGTGCCGATCCCCGACCCGGCGCCCCTGACCGCCGACGGCGAGCAGCTCGACCTTGCCGATCGGCAGTCGCTGCGCCGGGTGGGCGGCCTGTCCACCGAGCTTGCCGACGTCACCGAGGTCGAGTATCGCCAGCTCCGCCTGGAGCGCGTGGTGCTGATCGGCGTCTGGACCAGCGGCACCCAGGTCGATGCGGAGAACTCCCTGGCCGAGCTCAAGGCGCTCGCCGAGACCGCGGGGTCAGAGGTGCTCGACGGGATGATCCAGCGCCGCGACAAGCCGGACCCGGCGACCTACATCGGCTCGGGCAAGGCCCGCGAGCTGCGCGCGATCGTGCTCGCCGAGGGCGCCGACACCGTCGTCTGCGACGGTGAGCTGTCGCCGGGGCAGCTACGCCAGCTCGAAGAAGTGGTCAAGGTCAAGGTGATCGACCGGACGGCCTTGATCCTCGACATCTTCGCCCAGCACGCCCGCAGCCGGGAGGGCAAAGCGCAGGTCGAGCTGGCCCAGCTGCAATACATGCTGCCGCGACTGCGCGGCTGGGGTGAGTCGATGTCGCGGCAGGCCGGTGGACGGGTGGCCGGGGGCGGGGGGATCGGCACCCGCGGGCCCGGCGAGACCAAGATCGAGACGGATCGCCGGCGGATTCGTACCAAGATCTCCAAGCTGCACAAGGACATCAAGGAGATGGCCACCGGCCGGGACGTCAAGCGTCAGGAGCGGGTACGTCACCAGGTCGCGTCGGTGTCCATCGCCGGCTACACCAATGCGGGCAAGTCCTCGCTGCTCAACCGCCTCACCGGGGCCGGCGTCCTGGTCGACGACGCGCTGTTCGCGACACTGGATCCGACGGTACGCCGGGCCGAGGCCGCCGACGGCCAGACCTACACGCTGACCGACACCGTCGGCTTCGTCCGCCATCTGCCCCACCAGCTGGTCGAGGCCTTCCGGTCGACGCTGGAGGAGGTGGGCCGGTCCGACCTCATCGTCCACGTGGTGGACGGCTCCCACCCGGACCCGGAGTCACAGGTGGCGGCGGTGCACGAGGTGCTCGCCGACATCGATGCGGTCGCGGTCCCCGAGATGCTCGTGGTCAACAAGGTGGACGCCGCATCCCCGGAGGTGCTGGAGCGGCTGCGCGGGGTGTTGCCGGGCGCCTGGTTCGTCTCGGCGCGGACCGGTGAGGGCATCGAGGCGCTGCGTACGGCGCTGGAGGCACGGCTGCCGCACCCGGCGGTCGAGATCGACGCCCTGGTTCCTTACACCCGCGGGGACTTGGTGTCCCGGGTGCACACCGACGGCGAGGTGCTGGCCGAGCGGCACACCGGCGAGGGGACGCGGCTGTCGGCGCGGGTTCCGGCCGGCCTGGCGGCGCTGTTGCAGCCTTTCGACGCCCGATGAGCCGCGATCACGCCGTGGCCGGCCCGAGGCCCGGTGGAGAGCCGCCTGCGCCGGTGTTGGCTGGGCCCCCGCAGCCCGACCTGCCCGACGGTGAGCTGACCGAGGGCGAGCCCGTTGACGGTGAGCCGGTCACCGCGGAACTGGTGCTTCATGAGGTCGGCGCGCCGATCCGCAGCCGGTGGCAACGTGGTGTCGTGGCGATCCGGGCCGGTCTTGCCGACATCTCCGGGCCGGTCGCCGTTGCGGCGCTGACCATCGGCGCCGGGGTGGCCGCCGGCGTGGTCCGGCAGCTGGCCAGCGGCTCGGCCGTCGGGTCCAGCCGCCTGGGCCGGACGCTGACCGTCAGCGGCCTGGTGGTGCACCGGGTGGACATCGTGCACCACGTCGTGCACCACGTCGTGCACCACGTCGTGCACCACGATGCCGTGTACAACGTCGTCCACCATCACCCGCTGCTGCGCGATCCCTCGCACCCGGCCGACCACCCGTCGCTACCCGGCTGACTGGGCGGGCCGGCGGTCACACCTTGCGCAGCACCGTCACCACCCGGCCCAGGATGGTGGCGTCGTCACCGGCAATGGGGTCGTATGCGGGATTGTGCGGCATCAACCAGACGCGCCCGTCGCGCCGCTGGAACGTCTTGACGGTGGCCTCGCCGTCGATCATCGCTGCCACAATGTCGCCCCGATCAGCGGTCGGCTGCTGGCGGACGACCACCCAGTCGCCATCGGTGATCGCTGCCTCGACCATCGAGTCGCCGACGACCCGCAGCAGGAAGAGGGTGCCTTCGCCGACCAGTGCCCGCGGCAAGGGAAAAACGTCCTCGACGACCTGCTCGGCCAGGATGGGGCCGCCGGCGGCAATCCGGCCGACCACCGGAACGTAGGCCGGCGCCGGCTGAGCAGCCCGCCGGGCGGCCTCATCGTCAGCGTCTCCGGCGGGCGGCTCCGGCAGCCTGACGTCGACCGCCCGAGGACGGTTCGGGTCGCGGCGCAGGAAGCCCTTGCGCTGCAGCGTGCCAAGCTGGTGAGCGACGCTGCTGGTGCTGGTCAGACCCACCGCGTCGCCGATCTCGCGGACGCTGGGCGGATAGCCCTGCCGCTGCATGTGGTCGCGGATCATGTCCAGAATCCGGCGCTGGCGCGGAGTCAGGCCCGCTTCATCCGGCGGTCCGTCTGGCAGCTCGCTCACCGCATCCTCAGCCTTGCGCGGCTTGGCGGCCTGCTCGGGACGGACCACTCGCGAACTCGTCATAGTGCGCGAGGTTAGCGCCAGACGGGTCTCGATTCAAACACATGTTCGAATGACACGCCGTCTTCGCTAGAGATTGTCGGACCCTCGTGTTACACATCGAACGGGCGTCTCTTCGAACGCCCGTTCGATCCAAGAGGGGATCAGCCGTGACGGTGACCGCGCTGCAGCGCTCGACCGACCCGATCCAGCCCTTGGTGGTGGTGCCGGCCCCGACCGACCCGCCACTGCCCGGTGGCTCGGCCGAGTCTGCCTGGGGCGGCGTCCGTTACAAGCATCGGACGCCGGTTCACTGCGCGCCCGCTCCGCCGCCGCCGGCCCCCCGCCGGGGCGATCTGCGCCTCACCCGTCGCGGCCGACTGGTCGTGGCTGCGGCCGTGCTCGCGGCGGTCGTGGGGCCGACGGCCCTGGCGGCGACGACCGGCTCCGGAGGCGACGCCGTGCGGCCTGATCCGGTGGCTCCGGCGCGTGGTGGGCCGACCGTCGTGGTGGTCGCCGGCGACACTCTCTGGCGGATCGCGCTGCGATCGGACCCGCGGGCCGACCCGCGCGTCACCGTGGCCCGGCTGGTCGCCCTCAACGGGCTCGCCGGCCCGATCGTGCGCCCGGGCCAGCAGTTGCACCTGCCGGCAAGTCATTGAGTCGGCTCCCAGACGGCCGACCGGCCGGCGCGCCGAGGTAGCTGCTTGCCAGAGCTAGTGGGTCAGGCTAGCTTTAACCCCAACATGTTGTGAATGACAGCGTTGTGATTACCCACAGGTTGTGCACAGCCGCAGTCCGCCTCGTCCCCAAGATGGCGCGGGGTTGGGCACAGCGAATGGCAGCGGGCCGACCGGCCCTGGGCACCGTCCGGGCCGTCAGTACGGAATCGTCAGTACGGAAGGGGTGACGGCGATGCGGTGTCCTTACTGCCGGTTCCCCGACTCGAGGGTGGTCGATTCACGCGAGGTGGAGGAAGGGCAGACGATCCGCCGCCGCCGCTCCTGTCCGGAGTGCAGCAAACGCTTCACCACAGTCGAGGAAGCCACCCTTGCCGTGATCAAGCGGAGCGGGGTGACCGAGCCGTTCCGGCGCGACAAGGTCGTGTCCGGGGTGCGGCGGGCCTGCCAGGGCCGACCGGTCGATGACGACGCACTGGCGCTGCTCGCCCAGCAGGTGGAGGACGCCGTCCGCGCCACCGGCGCGGCCGAGGTGGATTCCGGTGAGGTCGGCTTGGCCATCCTCGGACCGTTACGGCGGCTCGACGAAGTGGCCTATCTCCGCTTCGCCAGCGTCTATCGGGGCTTCAACTCGCTGGCCGATTTCGAGACCGAGATCGTCGCGCTCAGGACGGCCCAGCTGGGCCTCCCACCGGTGGCGGCCGCCAGTGCGGCGGCTGGCCCGGGCCAAAGGTAACTACCGCGGGCATGACGCCGGCCCGCACCCACGTTGACCTACTACAGCGAGGAAAGGCAGGGCCGCCCCCATGACCGAGACCGTCGGCTCCATCCACGATCAGCGCGCCCGCAGCGCCTCAACCGGATTACGCGTCGAGCGCATCTTCACCGAAGCCGGGGTGCACCCCTATGACACGGTGACCTGGGAGCGCCGTGACGTCGTACTGACCAATTGGCGCGACGGCTCGATCAACTTCGAGCAGCGCGGCGTTGAATTCCCCGACTTCTATTCGGTCAACGCCGCCAACATCGTCACCAGCAAGTATTTCCGTGGCGCGGTCGGCACCGAGCAGCGCGAATGCAGTCTGCGGCAGCTCATCGACCGGGTGGTGGACTCCTACAGCGCCGCCGGCCTGGCCAACGGCTATTTCGCCACCGCCGCCGACGCAGAGGTCTTCAACCACGAGCTCAAGTACGCCCTGCTGCACCAGTACTTCAGCTTCAACTCGCCGGTCTGGTTCAACGTCGGGACGCCCGCCCCCCAGTTCGTCAGCGCCTGTTTCATCCTGTCAGTGGAGGACGATATGGACTCCATTCTCGACTGGTACAAGGAAGAGGGCCTGATCTTCAAAGGCGGCTCAGGCGCCGGCGTCAACCTGTCCAAGATCCGGTCGTCGAAGGAGCTGCTGTCCTCGGGCGGCACCGCGTCGGGACCAGTTTCTTTCATGCGCGGCGCCGATGCCTCCGCCGGCACCATCAAGTCCGGCGGTGCGACCCGGCGCGCGGCCAAGATGGTGGTGCTGGACGTGGATCACCCCGACATCGAGGAATTCATCGAGCTCAAGGCGCGCGAGGAGGAAAAGATCCGCGTGCTGCGGGACGCCGGCTTCGACATGGATCTCGGCGGCAAGGACATCACCAGCGTGCAATACCAGAACGCCAACAACTCGGTCCGGGTGAGTGACGAGTTCATGCGGGCCGTGGAGGAGGGCAAGGAGTTCCACCTCCGGGCCCGCCTCGACGGGCGCTCACTGGAAACTGTCGACGCCCGCGGTCTTTTCCGCAAGATGGCCACCGCCGCCTGGGAGTGCGCCGACCCGGGGATCCAGTACGACGACACCATCAACGACTGGCACACCAACCCGGAAAGCGGCCGGATCACCGCGAGCAACCCGTGCTCTGAATACTTGAGTCTCGACAATTCGTCGTGCAATCTGGCCTCCCTCAACCTCATGCGCTTCCGCCGTCCCGACGGCACCTTCGACGCACCCCGATTCGCCAAAGTGGTCCAGCTCGTCGTCACCGCAATGGACATTTCCATCTGCTTCGCCGACTTCCCGACCGAAAAGATCGGCCAGACGACGCGGGACTACCGGCAGCTCGGCATCGGATACTGCAACCTCGGCGCCTTGCTGATGTCCACCGGGCACCCCTACGACAGCGAGGACGGTCGCGCGATGGCTGCCGCGATCACCTCCTTGATGACCGGTGCGGCCTACCAGCGGTCGGCGGAGCTGGCCGGGGTCGTCGGCGCGTACGCGGGCCATGCCAAGAATGCTCACGCGCATGCCCGGGTCATGCGCAAGCACGCGGCGGCCACAGACGCCGTCCGTGCGATGGGCGCCGACGACGGCGCCGTCCTGGCAGCGGCAACCGCAGCCTGGCGCGCGTGCCTCGACACGGGGGCGCAGCACGGGTGGCGCAACGCCCAAGCGAGCGTGCTGGCGCCGACCGGCACCATCTCCTTCTTCATGGACGCAGACACCACCGGGGTCGAGCCCGACCTGGCGCTGGTCAAGTTCAAGAAGCTCGTCGGCGGTGCGTCCATGCAGATCGTCAACCGGACGGTCCCGATGGCTCTGCGCCGGCTGGGCTACAACGAGGAGACGGTCGAGGCGATCTTGGAGCACCTCACCGAGCACGGCAACGTCGTCGACGCACCCGGTCTCAAGCGCGAGCACTATCCGGTCTTCGACTGCGCCATGGGGGAGCGCTCGATCTCCTGGATGGGCCATGTGCGGATGCTGGCCGCCGTGCAGCCGTTCCTGTCCGGCACCGCCAGCAAGACGGTCAACCTGCCGGCCGGCGCGACGGTCGAGGACATCGAGCGGGCGTACTTCGAGGCGTGGAAGCTGGGCCTCAAGGCACTTGCCGTCTACCGTGACAATTCCAAGGTCGGGCAGCCGTTGACCGACACGTCGGCGAAAAAGGAGGCGGCCGCCGCCGCCGTCGTGGAGAGCCGGCCCGTGCGCCGGAGGCTCCCTAAGAAGCGCCCCTCGCAGACCGTCTCCTTTTCGGTCGGTGGCGCGGAGGGCTACCTGACCGCGGGGTCCTACCCCGACGACGGCCTCGGCGAGGTGTTCCTCAAGCTGGGCAAGCAGGGGTCGACGCTGGCCGGCGTGATGGATGCGTTCTCCATCGCGATCTCCATCGCCCTGCAGTACGGAGTGCCGCTGGAGACCTACGTCTCCAAGTTCACCAACATGCGCTTCGATCCGGCCGGGCTGACCGATGATCCCGACATCCGCATCGCGAACTCGATCATGGACTACATTTTCCGCCGGCTGGCGCTGGACTACCTGCCGTACGACGAGCGCGCCAACCACGGGATCTTCACCGCCGAGGAGCGCATCGCGGCTCTCGACGGCTCGGCCGGCTTCCCCATCGACTCCGCCCCGGGCGACACCGCCGACGTCGATGCCGCCAACGTCGATGCCGACGTGAAAGGGATGCGGTCCTCGGCTTCACTGGACTCGGTCCGGGTCGACCGCACGGCGCCGCGGCGGGAGATGGCCACCGGCGGCGAGGTCGGGCAGTCACTGTCGGCGCAGACGGCGGTGGACGCGCCGCTGTGCCTGACCTGCGGGGTGAAGATGCGCCCGGCGGGCAGCTGCTACGTATGCGAGTCGTGCGGGAGCACCAGTGGCTGCAGCTGACGGCGCATCAGCGAGCCGGCGAGACCAGACTGTCCAGTAGTTCGCGGGTGGCCCGGGCAACCGTGTCCACCGCTTCTACGAAGGCAGCGGCATTGGCCCGTGACGGCTCCCGGTAACCGGAGATCTTTCTGACGTACTGCAGCGCGGCCTGCTCGACGTCAGCGTCGGTCGCAGCCGGCACCACCGGTGGGCGCAGCGTCTTGATGCTTCGGCACATGCGCCCAGCATGCCGTAGACCCACCGAATCGTGCAGCCGGCACCGGCGTCCACCGGCTCCGGACAGGCGAATGGCCGCCCCGAAAGGGACGGCCATCCTGACGCCGGCACCGCCAGCTCGCCTCACGGCGGTTGGTCGCTCGTGGCGACTGAGTTGGGTCCGGGGGGCATGGATCGGGACCGGCGTCTGCTGAGCACCGTACCTGCTTGAAGCGCGATTCGCTGCCTCCCTGCACAGTTTGTGTGAACGCCCGCTCGCCTTCCTACACTGGAGCGAGCTGCCCACCCGGGTGGTTCCCGGCCCGATGTCGAGGAGCCCGTCGCTCATGTCCGAGCCCGCCGAGCGCCGCGTGCGACCGGTGCTGGCCGCCGACGTGGAGCGGCTGGCCCGCGACGCCGGACACGGCGATCCCTACGCCCGCCTCGAGCTCGCCCACGCCACCGCCGCAGTGGTCGTCGAGGCCGGGCGCGGCCTGCGCGGTCAGCCCGCCGACCACCTCGTCCGCCTGGTCGACGAGGTGGGGCTCGACACGCTGTCGGAGCTCTGGCGCGACGCCGCCGCCGACAGCCTGCCCGGCGCTCTTTGGGCCCTCTACCTTTTGCAGACGTGGTGCTGGCGGCAAGGCGAAGCGGTGGCCCGGGCCTTCCGAGCCGGCCGGGTGTTCGCCCCGGTCGACGAGGTGGTCGCCGGCGTGCTTGACCAGGCCGACCCCGTGGCCGTCCAGCAGCTGGCCGATTCGGTGCTGACCGGTGCCTATGAAGGGGACTTCGATGTAGCCCTGGAGCGGGCCGCCGCCTTCTTCCGGGTGGTAGCGACCGGTCGCGAGCAGCTGGGGGAGGACACCGAGCTGGCGGCCCGCAACCTCGACACCGCGTTCGCCCTGCAACGCGCCGCCGCAGGCTGGCGGGCCGGCACGCTTCGCTGAGCCGCGCCCCTCAGACGCCGGGCTGCGATTCACCCGGTTGGTGGTGCGCCCGGCAGCTGGCGCGGTCGAGGACACAGCATGAACACACCGCGCCGCACCGGACTGGGAATCGCTACCTCGGTCGCTCTGCTCACCGGCGCCCTCGGTGCGGTGTCGCCGGCCTCAGCGGCCGCCGCGCCCAGCCCGTCCGCGCGGATCGGGGCCTCCATTAACAACCAGTACGACGTGGCCCGACTGTCGAAGATGATGAATCGCCGGCTCTCCTCGGTGCGCGTCTATTACGACCTGCCGCCAGCGTCGTGGTCGCGGTCGTGGATCCTCGCCACCATCCCCGCCGATGGCACGGCCGTGGTGTCGTTCGAGTCCGGTACGCCCCAGCAGATCCGCAGCTTCCTGTCCAGCCGCCCCAAGGGGCTCAAGTGCTATGCGACCTACTACCACGAGCCGGAGGACAACTTCCGGACCACCGCGAGCCAGACCGCCTACCGGGCCAGGTGGCGCACGTACGCGCCGGCCATCCGGGCGGCCGGGTGCGTCCCCACGCTGGTGCTGATGAAGTGGACCCTGGCGCCGGCCTCCGGCCTGCACTGGCGGGACTGGTTCCCGCAGGGTGCGGTCGACCTGCTGGCCTTCGACGCCTACAACACCGCGGTCAAGGCCGACCAGCCTGCCTACGTCGACCCGGTGGCGTTCCTTGCTCCGGTGCTCGCCGCCTCACAGGCGACCGGCCTGCCGTGGGGCCTGGCCGAGGTTGGCTCGGCCGTCGTCATCTCGCCGGCGCGGCGAGCGGAGTGGGCGCACAGCGTGGCGGTGCTGGCGATCCAGCGGGGGGCCAGGTTCGTCAACTGGTGGGACGGCCCGACGACGAGCTACCGGCTCGACCAGGCCACGGCAGCCGGCTGGCATATGTGAGCTATCCGGCGCAATAGGCCGCGGCTGAGGCTGTGGGCAGCCGATGGCGTCCACAATGTGCGCCGGCTGCCCCGGCGGGGGCGGGGCAACCGCCCAGGCTGTGCCTCATGAATCAGCCCGTGGCGCAGCTGCGCCTTTCCTCACCCGCCGATCTGGTCGACGCCGTGCCGTTCCTGCTGGGCTTTCATCCGCAGGACAGCCTGGTCGCGCTGGCGATGCGCGGCCCACGCCGGCGGCTGGTCTTCACCATGCGGCTCGACCTGCCTGAGGCCGGCGAGGACCTGCCGCGGCTGGCCGCCGAGCTGACCGAGTGCCTGGTGCGGGCCGGAGCCGAGCACGTCGCGCTGGTCGTGGTGACCGACGCTGAGCCCCTGCCGAGGCGGCTTTCGGCCGCCGAGCTCGTCGGCGCAGCCGCCCAAGCGCTGGCCGGGGCGGGGATCGAGCTGGCCGAAGCGGTCCTCGCCGGGCGTGATCGCTGGTGGTCCTACCTCTGCCGCGACCAGGCCTGCTGCCCGGCGCAGGGCACGCCGATCTCGGCCGACGGCTCCTCCCGGGTGGCGGCCACCGCCGTCTATGCCGGCCTCGTCGCCCTGCCCAGCCGGTCGGCGCTGGAGGACAGCTTGGAGCCGGACGGCCCGGTCACCCCCGAACTGCGGGCGGCGTTGCGCGCCGCCCGAGCGGTGCAGCGCCGAGTGGCCGACCCCGCCAGCGCGGAAGCTCTCCAAGCCGAGTCGCTGGGTCTGCTTCAGGCGGCCGTGGACACCGAGCTGCCCCTGTCCGAGGGCGCCGTGGCCCGGCTGATCACCGCCCTGGCCGACCCGGCTGTCCGCGACGCCTGTTGTGCGTGGTCGCAGACCCCTCGCAACGACCGCGCCCGCAGACTGTGGACGCAGCTCGCCCGCCGCACCTATCCGCCCCACGACGCGGCGGCGCTGTGCCTGGTCGCGTGGTTCGCCTACCTTGACGGCGACGCGACGCTGGCGGCCATGGCGGTGCGGCGCTGCCTGCGTAGCAGCCGGGGCCACCGGCTGGCCCTACTCCTGGAGGAGGCGTTGGCCGCAGCGGTGGATCCGGCCCTGTTCCGCGAGCAGCTTGCGGCCAACGGGGCGTGACCGATCCGCCGGCCACCGCTGACCCATGCGGCGCGGCGCTCAACAGGCGGCGACGAAGACCAGCGAAGCCACATCATGGGACAGCTCCGTGAAGCCGCCGCCGACGGCCACCCGGACCTGCTCGCCGGCCCGCTCGACGGCCACCTCGGCGTCCGGGCGGATCCCGCCGTGGCGCAGGCGCGCCATCAGCTCGACATCGCTCTGCAGTTGCTCGCTGATCCGGCGTACGACGACGAGCTGACCCGAGCCGGCCGCCTGATCAAGGGGGAACAACGCCTCGGCACCGCGCGGCACGGCGCCACCCGGCTCACCCAGATCCACCAGGCCGGGAATGGGGTTGCCGTGCGGGCAGGTGGTGGGATGGCCGAGCAGGTCGATCAGCCGGCGCTCCACCTCCTCGCTCATGACGTGCTCCCAACGACACGCTTCGATGTGCACGTCCTCCCACTCCAGCCCGATGACGTCCACGAGCAGCAGCTCGGCCAGCCGGTGCTTGCGCATCACCGACACGGCCAGCCGCCGGCCGTGGGCGGTCAGCTCGAGGTGGCGGTCGCCCTCCACGGTCAGCAAGCCGTCCCGGGCCATCCGGGCGACGGTCTGGCTCACGGTGGGGCCGCTGTGGTGCAGACGCTGCGCGATCCGGGCCCGCAGGGGGACAGTGCCCTCTTCTTCGAGCTCGAAGATGGTGCGGAGGTACATCTCGGTCGTGTCGATCAGGTCAACCACGCGGCGTTTACCTCCGCCGACCATGCTATCGCCCGGGGAATCGGTCAAACTGCTTCCGTGCATCCCCTGGTGACCGCCGACGCGCTCGCCGCGGAGCTGGCCGACGACCCGCCGGTGCTGCTCGACGTGCGGTGGCGGCTGACCGGACCGCCGGCCCATGACGACTATCTGACCGCTCACCTGCCCGGCGCGGTGTTCGTCGACCTGGACGCCGACCTGGCCGGCCCACCTGGTCCGGCCGGCCGGCACCCGATCCCCGAGCCGCGCCGGCTGCAGGAGTCGCTGCGACGCTGGGGCGTGGGGGCGGATACCCCCGTCGTCGCCTACGACGACGGTGGCTTCGGCGCCGCCCGGGCGTGGTGGCTTCTGGGGTGGGCCGGTTGTGAGCAGGTGCGCGTGCTGGACGGCGGCTATGCGGCCTGGCTGGCCGCCGGCCTGCCGGTCACCGACGCGGTGCCTCACCCCGCCACGGGCGACGTCGTCGTCTGTCCCGGGGGCCGGCCGGTGCTCGATGCCGACTCGGCCGCTCGGCTGGTGCATGACGGGGTGCTGCTGGACGCCCGGTCCGGCGCCCGCTACCTCGGCGAGGTCGAGCCCGTCGACGCCGTCGCCGGTCACATCCCCGGCGCGGTCAGCGCCCCGGCGACCGCCGTGCTGGACAGCAGCGGTCGCTGGCGACCCGTCGGCGAGCTGCGCGCGTACTTCGCCGACCTGGGCGTGACTGGATCCCGGCCGGTCGGGGCGTACTGCGGGTCGGGGGTCACCGCGGCCGGTCACGTCCTTGCGCTGGCCCTGACCGGGGTCGAGGCGGCGCTCTATCCCGGCTCCTGGAGCCAGTGGATCACCGACGACAGGCGTCCGGTGGCGACCGGCCGACCCGGAGGAGACTGATCCGGTGAGTGGCACCTCGACTATCGTCTGGCACGACGGTTTCCTGGGTTACGACCTCGGTGCGCATCCACTCGACCCGGTGCGCCTCGAGCTGACGATGGCGCTGGCCCGCGAGCTGGGCGTGCTGGGCCGCCCGGGAGTGACCCTCCGGACGCCCGAGCCGGCCGACGACGCGACCCTGCTCCGGGTTCACGACGCCGGCTACCTGGCCGCCGTACGCGCCGCGCCGGGTGACCCCCACTTCCGCGGATTCGGGCTCAATACCCCGGACAACCCGGTCTTCGACGACATGGACGCCGTCTCGGCGTTGGTCGCCGGCGGCACCGTCCTCGCCGCCGAGACGGTGTGGGCCGGTGATGCCGGGCATGCTGTCAACATCGCCGGCGGATTGCACCACGCGATGCGCGACCACGCGTCGGGCTTCTGCGTCTACAACGACCCGGCGGTCGCGATTGCCCGGCTGCTCGACCGCGGAGCGGAGCGGATTGCCTATGTCGACGTCGACGTGCACCACGGCGACGGGGTGCAGGCGGCGTTCTGGGACGACCCGCGGGTGCTCACCGTGTCCCTGCACCAGTCGCCGTATTCGCTCTTTCCGGGCACCGGCTTTCCGGACGAGACAGGCGGAGCATCCGCCGCCGGCACGGCGGTCAATGTCGCCCTGCCACCTGGAACCGATGACGCGGGCTGGCTGCGGGCCTTCCATGCAGTCGTGCCGGCGGTGCTGCGGGCCTTCGCACCCGAGCTCCTGGTCAGCCAGTGCGGCTGCGACTCGCACACGCTCGACCCGCTGGCCGCCCTGGCGCTGTCGGTCGACGGCCAGCGTGCGTCGTACGCCGCGATGCACCGCCTCGCGCATGAGGTCTGCGACGGGCGCTGGGTAGTCACCGGTGGCGGCGGCTACGGACTGGTGGAGGTGGTCCCCAGGGCCTGGACGCATCTGCTGGCCGAGGTCACCGGGGAGCCCCTCGATCCGCAGACACTTACCCCGCAGTCCTGGCGAGAGCTGGCGGTCCAGCGGCGCCCACGCAGCCGACCGCCACTGGAGATGACCGACGGGGCGCTGTCGAGCTGGCGGCCCTACTCACCGGGCGAGGTGACGGAGCGCGTGGACCGCAGCATCGCCGCGACGAGGGCCGCAGTATTTCCGCTGCTGGGGCTGGACTCCGGCGACCCCGGTACAGCTAGCTGACGTACTCCCGGAGTGCGTCGGACCGCGAGGGGTGGCGCAGCTTGACCATCGTGGTCTTCTCGATCTGGCGGATCCGCTCGCGCGACAGGCCGAATTCGCGGCCGATTTCGTCCAGCGTGCGCGGCTTGCCGTCGGTCAGCCCGTAGCGCATCTCCACCACCCGGCGCTCGCGCTCCTCGAGGGTGTGCAGCACCTTGCCGAGCTCGTCCTGCAAGAAGCCGAAGCTGACCGCCTCAGCGGCGACCGGGGCGTCGGTGTCCTCGATGAAGTCACCGAAACGTGAGTCACCATCCTCGCCGACGGTGAGGTCGAGGCTGACCGGATCGCGATCGTAGGTTTGCAGCTCCTCGACCCGCTCAGGAGTCAGGTCGAGCTCGACCGCCAGCTCGGCCGACGTCGGCTCCCGGCCGAGGGTCACCGCCATGTCGCGGCGGAGGCGCACCATCTTGTTGATCTGCTCGACGAGGTGCACGGGCAGCCTGATGGTCCTGGCCTGATCAGCCATCGCGCGGGTGATCGCCTGGCGGATCCACCAGGTGGCGTAGGTGGAGAACTTGAAGCCCTTGGTGTAGTCGAACTTCTCCACCGCCCGGATCAGCCCCAGGTTGCCCTCCTGGATGAGGTCGAGGAACGCCATCCCGCGGCCGGTGTAGCGCTTGGCCAGCGACACCACAAGACGCAGGTTGGCTTCCAGCAGGTGGTTCTTGGCGTCCTGGCCGTCCGTGGCCACGACGCTGAGATCACGTTTGCGGGCCACCGTCTGCTTCAACTCACCGGCCGCCGCGCGGCGGAGCAGGTCCTCGGCGTAGAGCCCGGCCTCGATCCGCTTGGACAGCTCCACTTCCTGCTCGGCGTTGAGCAGCTTGGTACGGCCGATGCCGTTCAGATATGCGCGGACAAGGTCGGCCGAAATACCGCGGCTGTCGTCCAGTGCCTCGTCGAGGTCGGGCAGCGCGTCTTCCGATATAGCGAGCGTCACGGGGATCTCCTCCCGGGTTGAGCAGGGATTCTTCAGGTACAACGAGCCACACGCCTCAAGATTCCCTGCTCATGTGTGAGAAATGCGTAAGGCTGGTCGGCCCGCGGCTGCGACAGCGGTGGCAGGATGAGGTGGTGAGGACCCGCAGCGCGCGCCCAGCGGTCTCGGTGATCACCGAGGCAGAGCCGAGTCAAGGCGAGCAGCTGCGGACCAGGCAGCTGCGCTACCTGGCCATGATGGGTCTGCGCGTGGTCTGCCTGATCGGCGCCGCCGTTGCCTATTCCGTCCATGCCACCTGGCTGATTCCGGTCCTCATCGTGGGCATGGTCGCTTTGCCGTGGATGGCGGTGCTGATCGCTAACGACCGGCCCCCGCTGAAGGCCCGCCGGGGAAATAGCCGCCGCGGCACCGCGCCCAGCCGAGCGCTCGCCGCGCCGGTCGCGACCCGCGTCATCGACGAGTAGGCAAACCTTCGCTGTCAGCCGCCCGGTCGGCCCCCAGTGACGGTCACCGCTTCGGCGGCGAGCGCGGCACCCGCCCCCAGCGCGGCCGCCGGGGCGGCACCCGCCAGCCACCCGATGAGCAAACCGGCGGCGAAGGCGTCGCCGGCTCCGGTCGTGTCCCGGACTCGTGCCGGCTGGGCCCGGCCCGGGACGACGGCGTCGCCCGAGGCCCAGACCGCGCCGGCCGCGCCGGCCTTGACCACGGCCACCGCAAACCGCCCGGCCAGCAGCTGCGCCGCATGGGCCGCCTCGGCGCAGCCGGTCAGCACCTGGGCCTCCTCGGCGTTGGCGAGCAGCAGGTCCGCGCCGGCGCAGAGGTCGAGGAACCTCACGGCTCCCAACCGCGCCAGGGGCGCGGCCGAGGCGGCGTCCACCGAGGTGGTGAGACCGGCGGCCCGGGCCGCAGCCAGGGCATGGCTGGCGGCCGCCCGCGAGCCGTCGTCGAACAACGGGTAGCCCGACAGGTGCAGGTGCCGGGCGCCGGTGAGCACAGCGGCGGGCACGTCAGCCACGGACAACCGCCGGCTCGCTCCCCGGTCGGTCAGCATCGTGCGCTCGCCGTCCGCGCCGACGACGACCACGATGGAGCCCGTCGCCGCAGCTGGGTCCACCGTGACCTCCGAATCCACGCCGGCGCCCAGCAGCTCCAGGAGGCGGGCCCGGCCGGACTCGTCGTTGCCGACCCGGGCCACCAGCACCGGGTCCACCCCGCCCCGAGCTAGCCAACAGGCCGTGTTGGCGCCCGCCCCCCCGCCCCGGACGGTGATCGTGGCGCGGGTATCACTGCCGACCGCGACCGGCCCCTCGGTGATCACGAGTACGTCGGTGACCAGGTCGCCGACCACGACCACCCGGGTCAAAGGCGTGCCGCGGCGACGGCGATATCGGCTGCCAGGGCGGCATTGGCCAGGATGACCGCCACGTTGACGTCCACGCTCAGCCCACCAGTGGCCCGGTGGAAGTGCTCGAGCAGGAAGGGCGTCACGTCCTTGCCGCCCACGCCGGCCTCCGCTGCGGCGGCCAGCGCCTCAGCGAGCACCCGGCGGTGCAGGGCCGGATCGAGCTGCTGACCGGGCGGCAGCGGATTGGCCACGATGATCGCGGCCGGATCGAGGCACAGCAGCGCCGTGCAGCGCATGACCGCCGCCACTTCCTCGGCGGAATCGGCCCGCCAGGGGGCCGGATAACCTGCATCGGACTGGTAGAACCCGGCGAACCGGTCGGTGCGGTAGCCCAACACGGTCACCGAAAGCGACTCCAGCCGCTCCAGCGTCGCTCCCACATCGAGGATCGACTTCACCCCGGCGCAGACCACGGTCACCGGCGTCCGCGCCAGCACGGCGAGGTCGGCCGACTCGTCCCAGGACTCGCGGGCGTGGCGATGCACCCCGCCGAGGCCGCCGGTGGCGAATACGCTGATGCCCGCCTGGGCGGCGGCGACCGCCGTACTGGCCACCGTGGTCGCGCCGTCCCGCCCGGTGGCGAGCGCCGGCCCGAGGTCTCGGGTGCTGAGCTTGAGCACGCCGTCCGCGGTGGCGAGGCGTCGGAGCTGGCTTCCGATCAGGCCGACGACCAGCCGGCCGTCGAGCACACCGACGGTGGCCGGCACCGCTCCCCGGGCCCGGACCACGGCCTCGATCTCGTCGGCGACCTCGATCCGGCGGTCAGGGGGCAGGCCGTGGCAGATCAGCGTGCTCTCCAACGCCACCACCGGCCGGGAGTCGGACAGGGCGCGGGCGACCTCATCGGCGACAGCGAGCACGCTGCGGAGGCTACCGACGCCGGCCGCGCCTGGCATCATGCGGGCATGACCACACAGACCGAGACCCGGCCCCAGGAAACCGGCACCGGCACCGGCGACCGCTTCCACTACGTGCGGAAGAACAAGATCGCCGAGAGCGCGGTGATGGGCAACCACGTGGTGGCGCTGTGCGGGGAGACCTTCCCGGTGACCCGCTCGGCGAAGCCGGGCTCCCCGGTGTGCACGCGCTGCCAAGAAATCTTCGACGGCCTGCCCGGCTAAGCCGTGCGGTCGGCAGCGGGGGCGCCGGCGGACGGCGCCGGGCGCACGCCGGTGTCAGCGGGTGGCGGCTCGCCGTCAGTGGCCAGCCGGGCCCGGATCCGGTCGATATGGCGCACTTTGCTGCCGCGCGGCCACAACCGCTCAAGCGTGGCGTTGGTCTCGGCACCCAGGTGCACCGCCAACGCCAGCACGTAGAAGAACAGCAGCGCGGCGATCGGTGTGGCCAGCGCGCCGTAACTCAGCGTCCGCCCGATCACGTGGCTGATGTAGAGCCGCAGGCCGTACGAACCGCAGACGAAGAGCAACACCGCGACCGCGGCCCCGGGCACGGCCCGGCGCCAGCGCAGGCGGACCGGCGTCGCGTAGTGGTAGAGCGCGGCCAGGCCGGCCAGCAGCAGGCCGCCCACTATGGGCCAGTAGCCGATCGCGATCGCATCGTCGGTGATGTGCCGCCAGGTCGTGGGCGTGATCTGGCTGAGCTCACTGGGTCCGATGACCAGCGCGGGCAGCAGCAGCAGTAGCAAGGCGATGGAGACGAGGTACAGCCACAGGGCAAGGAGCCGGCTTCGGACGGCGCCGCGCATATCGCGCATTCCGTAGGCGATCGTGATGGTGTTGACGAAAGTTGCCATTGACGACGAGCCTGCCCACAGGCTGAGGACAAAGCCGATGCTGACCACATCGGCCCGGCCCTGATGCAGAACCTGATCGAGTGACTTCTGCAGCACCGCGACGACGTCGGGCGCAGCGACATGCCCGGCCAGGCGCACGATCCGCTGTTCGATAGCGGCCAGGGTGTCGGCCCCCAGCGCGTTGCCGAAGTAGCCGAGGCCGCCGAGCAGGGCCAGTATCAGCGGCGGCAGGGACAGCAGTTGCCAGAACGCGGCCTCGGCCGACAGGCCGAGGATCCGATCATTCCAGGCTTTGGCGATCGTGCCGGTCACTACCTGCCACGGCCGTGGACCGCCGGCCGCCGTCGAGCGGTCTGGGCCGTCGGCGGAGCTCGCGCCGCCTCGGGAGCCGCTCACGCACCCGGCCCGGTGTGACGCCGGCGGGCCGGCCGGGACATGACCCGGCGCCCGCCCCGGGACGGGACGGGCGCCGGACTGCACGGAGCGGGTGACCTCATGGTCACGTCGGTGAATGTCAGGTGAGCTTGGCGGGGGAGTCGATGATCCGGACGGCGACCTTGCGCAAATGCTCTTCGTACTGCTTCGCGTGGTGGTTGCAGAAGATCAAGTCGCCGCCGCCGGGCATGATGGCACGGACGTGTGCCTGGGCGCTGCAACGGTCGCAACGGTCGGCCGCCGTGAGCGCGGTGGCTTCTGATGGGGTCAAGGTAGTGGACAACCGGTGTCCTTCCTGTGCCGATCCGGTGGGCCAGCCCGGTGTAGGGCCCATCACTGTCAACATCCTGCATGCGCCCGTCGTTCCCGACCTAGCCTGCCATGCTCGCGCGATCCCGGGTCGTCCCCCGTCGGCGTGTCCGCTAGAAGCGGAACGGACGCGGCGGTGGCGCCAGGTCTGCCCTGGGGCAGCTAGCCAGCGTCAGGCCGCCATAACCGAGCGCTTCGTCGCACAACCTCTCAACGGTCCAGCCGTCCGCGGTGCCCAGTGAGGTGACTGTGGCCCGGTAGATGGTGATCTCATACCTGGTGGGCGTGCCGTAGGCGACCTGGATGCTGCCCAAGAGCTGGGCGGACCCTTGCACGCCGTCACTGGGCCACTCGCGGTCGTAGCGCCGCCAATCGCTCGGGCGGGCATGCCAGCGTCCGCCGGCGTTGACATCGCGCAACGCCAGCTCGACCAGGACGGTCCGGGCCGCCGCCTCCGGCAGGACCGCGGCCGGTCGGATCACTTCGGTGATCGCGCACTCGTCGTAAGCCTGCGCCGCGAGCATCTCGAATCCGCTCTCGGCACCCCACTGGTCAGCTGCCATAACCGACACATCGGCGCCGTGCGCCGGTTTCTGGAGTGGACGCGGCTGGTCAGTCCAGATAGTCGCGCAGCACCTGCGAGCGGGACGGGTGTCGCAGCTTCGACATGGTCTTGGACTCGATCTGGCGGATCCGCTCGCGGGTCACGCCATAGACCTGGCCGATCTCATCGAGGGTCCGCGGCTGGCCGTCGGTCAGTCCGAAGCGCAGACGGACCACGCCGGCCTCCCGCTCGGACAGGGTCTGCAGGACCGAGGTGAGCTGGTCCTGCAGCAACGTGAAGCTAACCGCGTCCACGGCGACCACGGCCTCGCTGTCCTCGATGAAGTCACCGAGCTGGCTGTCCCCCTCGTCGCCGATCGTCTGGTCGAGGGAGATCGGCTCGCGGGCGTACTGCTGGATCTCCAGCACCTTCTCCGGGGTGATGTCCATCTCCTTGGCGAGCTCTTCGGGCGTCGGCTCGCGGCCGAGGTCCTGCAGCAACTCGCGCTGGATGCGGCCCAGCTTGTTGATGACCTCGACCATGTGCACGGGGATGCGGATGGTCCGCGCCTGGTCGGCCATGGCCCGGGTGATCGCCTGGCGGATCCACCAGGTGGCGTAGGTGGAGAACTTGTAGCCTTTGGTGTAGTCGAACTTCTCCACCGCCCGGATGAGCCCCAAGTTGCCTTCCTGGATCAGGTCGAGGAAGGCCATGCCGCGCCCGGTGTAGCGCTTGGCGAGGGAGACGACGAGACGCAGGTTGGCCTCAAGCAGGTGATTCTTGGCGCGCTCCCCGTCCCGCACGATCCAGTTGAGGTCGCGTCGCAGTGTCGGCGACAACTTCTGACCGCCGTCCTCCGCCTGCTTCATGCGCTCGGCGGCGTAGAGGCCGGCCTCGATGCGCTTGGCCAGATCGACCTCCTGCTCGGCGTTGAGCAGTGCCACCTTGCCGATCTGCTTGAGGTAGGCCCGGACCGAGTCGGCCGACGCGGTGAGCTCGGCGTCCTTGCGCGCCTGCCGCAGTGCCTCGGACTCCTCGTCCTCCTCGTCCCAGGTGAACTCCTCGCCGTCCTCCTCGTCGGAGGCGGTCAGCACGACCGGCTCGTCGAGGGTCAGCCCCTCCTTCACCGGCGCTACAGCCACTGCCGGGACCGCCGAGATGACACCGGCCGCGTTGGGCGGCGGCTCCGTGGCCGGCTCAGGCGGGCTTGGCACCTGGCGGATCGCTGCGGTCGTCGTCGCCTCGGCGGGCGTCCGCGCCGCGCCGGGACGCTTGCGCGGCCGGGGCGAGCGGCTCGGCGGGCCGGCTGTCTCGCGTTCCTCAGGCGCCGGGAAGGGTGCGGTGCGTGCGGACGTCGAATCTGCGGATGTCACGAACGACCTCTCACGAGCGGGTGCCAGCACAAGGCCTGGATGGCGGGACGATCCGGGGGTCGGGACGGGGACCCGGCCCTTGAGTCTAACGCCGATCGGCGTGTTGGCTGAATCCCGGGCCGCGGTGTCGGGGGACCGACGTGGCTAGGCGTCGGCGGCCCGACCGCCAGCGGGCGGCAGCGCGGCATCGGACTCGTGGGCGACGATCGCCGCCCCCACGATGCCGGCGTTGTTGGCCAGTTGCGCGACCTTGATCGGGGTCTGCACTTTGAGCAGTGGGAGCCACTTGTCCGGCTTCTTGCTCACCCCGCCACCGAGGACGAACAGGTCGGGAGTGAACAGGCGCTCGACGAATTCGAGATAGTGCTGGAGCCGCTTCGACCATTGGTGCCAGGACAGGTCACTGCGATCGCGCGCGGAGGCGGCGGCCTGCGTCTCAGCGTCCAGGCCGTCGAGCTCGAGGTGCCCGAGCTCGGTATTCGGCACCAGCTTGCCGTCGAGGAACAGTGCGCTGCCGATCCCGGTCCCCAGCGTCAGCAGCAGGACCACGCCGCTGACGTCCTTGGCGGCTCCGAAGCGCACTTCGGCCACGCCCGCTGCGTCGGCGTCGTTCATCACCGTGACCGAGCAGTTCGTCGCCTTGGTGAACAGTGAGTCGACGTCGGTGCCGATCCAACTCTTGTCGACGTTGGCTGCGGAATAAGCGACGCCGTTCTTGACCACGGCCGGGAAGGTGGCGCCGATCGAGCCGTTCCACCCATGCACCTTGGTGATCTCGACGATGACGTCGGCCACATTGTGTGGAGTGGAGGGGTCCGGGGTCGGCACCCGGTGTCTTTCGGTGACGAGTTCCCCGGTGGTCAGATCGACCACCGCCCCTTTGATGCCGGTGCCGCCGATGTCGATGCCCAGAGCCTGTGCCATGTCCCGAAACCTACTCCGCACCGGCCCGCTCAGCGCTTGGGTGAGGCGCAGCTCGACGGTGACGGCCGGGCGGGGGGCCGTTGGACCGGCGCCAGGCGCGTGAAGCGATTACCCAGCACGAGGTCGATGTCGCGCCCGGTCCGGCGGTCGGGGTGCCTGATCGCGCCGGGTACGACAGCGAGCACGATGCGGGCCGCGTTCACCCCATGCGGGCCGTACCGCACCTGCGCGGGCTGGGACACGGCGTTGGCCTCGTTGCCGACGCCGGTGACCAGGTAGCCGCGTTGCCGGAGTTGGGCGGCGACGGCCGCGGCCAGGCCGGCCCGGTTGGTCGAGTTGAGCACCCTCACCCGGACGGCCGCCGCGGCCGCGGGCGCCGGGGACTGGCTCACGGCGCACGGCCGGGGGCTCGGTGCTGCGGCGGGCTTGTCGGTGCGCAACGTCGCCCAGACTGCGGCCGCCCCCGCACCCAGCAACAGCAGGAAGATCACCAGGGCCCGCAGCCGGGACCAGTCACGGTGGCGAGCCTGACTGGCCCGGGCTCGCGGGCCCGGGCCTTCGCTGAGGACTGCCACGCCGGTGACGTTAGCGGGCGCGACGTCGGCGAGCCATGACCTGCGCGGCCCGCGGCGGCCGGCCGTGGAGGCGTCAGCGCGCGCCGCGCTGCCGGTTCTCCTTGCTTCGCACCTTCCACACTCGGCGTTGCTCCGCTCGCTGGCGCGCGTCGTAGCGGCCGGAGAGCCAGGCCTGCTCGCGAAGCAGCTTCTCGTAGCTGGTGAACCTGCGGGCCGACAGCCGTCCGTCGGCCACGGCTTCGCCGACCGCACACCCCGGCTCCCCGTGGTGGGCGCAATCAGCGAACCGGCAGTGCTCGGCCAGCGCCTCGACGTCACTGAACGCCTGCTCCACGCCGTCGGCGGCGTCCCACGGCTGCACGCCGCGCAGGCCCGGCGTGTCGAGCAGCATGGCGCCCCACGGCAGGGCCACCAGCTCGCGGGCGGTGCTGGTGTGCCGCCCCTTGCCATCGGCCCGGATGTCGTCGGTGGCCAGCAGGTCGTCGCCCGCCATGGCATTGACCAGTGTGGACTTACCGGTGCCGGACGGGCCGATCAGCGCCCCGGTCTGACCGGCCGGCAGCACCGCTCGCACGTCGTCGAGGCCGCGGCCGTCCCGCGCGCTGACCAGAATCACTTCGGCGCCGGGCGCCGCCTGAGCAACGTCGCGGCGGTCCGCCTCCGGATCGGCCGCCAGGTCGGCTTTGGTCAGCAGGACGACGGGTTGCGCGCCGCTCTCCCACCCGACCGAGAGCAGCCGCTCCAAGCGGCTGAGGTTGGGCGCCTCGGACAGCGCGGCCACCACGAAGACAACGTCGACGTTGGCGGCGAGCACCTGTGCGCGGGCCTCGCTGCGGCCGGCACCTCGTACCACGGCAGTGCGGCGCGGCAGGACCACGCCGACCAGGCCGTCGTCGTCGAGCAGGACCCAGTCGCCGGTCGTCGGCGGGGGATCCAGCTCCCTCGCCAGGCCGGCGTGCCAGGGCCCGTCAGCCGTGACGACAAGGCAGTGGCCGCGGTCGGCGCGGGCGACGCGGGCCGGGTGCAGGCGCGGATATGGCTCAGCCAGGACGGCCCAGTGGTCGTTCCAACCGGACAGCAGTGATGCGGGCACGCGTACTCCAACGGACTGTGGCGCGCATGCCGACGGATCAGGAGATGGTTACGGCAGCGGCGCGAGGGTGGGCGACGGACGGACCGGCGTGTGCGGGGCAGTCATCGGAGCCCACCTCCTCGTGATCATCGGCTCGTCGTCGTCGGCGGCCGGGCCGGGCGGCTGCCCGGGGCGTCTGCAATCGCAACAGTGCCGACGGTAGGCTCACCCGCCCCGCCCGGGCCAGCGATTTTCCGGCCTCGGGCACAACCGGCCCATGTCCGGCGTTCACATGGACCCAGGACACAGTGAACCCAGGACACCGAAGGAAAGTGGTAGGGATGGCGACCGACTACGACGCCCCGCGTCGTACCGAAGAATCCGAGATCGGCGAGGACAGTCTCGAGGAGCTCAAGGCGCGGCGGGCGGAAGCCCAGTCCGGCAGCGTCGACGTCGACGAAGCCGATCTGGCTGAGTCACTCGAGCTGCCCGGCGCCGACCTGTCCGGCGAGGAGTTGACGGTCCGTGTCCTGCCCATGCAGGAGGACGAATTCCGCTGCGTCTCCTGCTTCCTCGTCCACCACCGCAGCCAGCTCGCCGAAACGCGGGACGGGCAGCCGGTGTGCCGGGACTGCGCCGCCTGAGGTGGCCGGGAGCGGCCCGCGGCCCGGCTAGCTATAGCTAGTAGTGGGGGAGGCTAGGTGGTCGACTTCAGGCCGGGCGGCAGCGACCCGGTGAGGGAGCGCCAGGTCGCGGCCGCTCCGCGAGCGGCGATCATTCGCGCCACCCCGAACGCGACCCCGCTGACCGCCGACCAGAGCAGGGCTTCGCTCCAGGTGGTGTCCGGCGCCGCCGGATTGGTCGGCGGGTCCGTGCCGCGCAGGCTCTTCCAGGTCGTGTTCACCGCCCGGCGCGCGGCTTTCCCGGCCGGGATCGTGAATGCCAGACCGGCGATCTTCCAGCTGACCTTCGCCAGTGGCCCAGCCATCACGGTCTCCTCACTGCGTCACCGACGTGCCCGCCTGTGGAAACGGTAGCTGAGTCGGCCGGCTGATCAACGCCCGGCGAGGATCGCGGCGGCCAGCTCATCCGGTCGCCGCGTGCTGATCACCCAATACGGCGTGGGGTCGGCCGGATCGATCAGCGTGACCTGTACCGCGGCCGGCACCCACGGCCGGTGCACGACAAAGGCCAGTGGCGCCAGCTCAGGGCCCAGGGCGACCCGCTTGGCCTCTCCGGAAACTGGCTCGACGCCGCCGACGTATGCCAGGGGCAGGTGGGCGTCGTCCACCCACAGCTCCCCGGCGTCCACCCTCACCCGCACCCGCCCCAGCCACCAGAGTGCACCGGCGATCAGGGGTAGTACCACGGCGTAGGGGAGCCAGGAGCGCCAGCCGGCGGCACCCAGATGGATCTCCGCCGCCAGCAGAGCGCCGAGTCCGAGCGCCAGCGGCCACCACCAGGCCGGCACCCGCAACCGCTCGCCGTGGCTGTGCACCAGCGGGAGGCTATCCGTCAGCGCGAGGCTGACTGCCAGCAGGACGCTTTCCACCCGCCTGCGTCGCTCCCACCGCCGCCCGCAGGCCGCCCGGTACCCTTCCTTCGATGCCTCCCGAGACCCTGCAGGTCCTCGTCCAGCAGCTCGACCACGGCCTGCCGCTGCCTTCCTACGCCCATCCGGGCGATGCCGGCGCCGACTTGCACACTGCGGTGGACATGCGGCTGCAGCCAGGTGAACGGGCGGTGCTGCCGACCGGCGTAGCGATCGCGCTGCCGGAGGGTTACGCGGCCTTCGTCCACCCGCGGTCCGGGCTGGCCGCGCGTTGTGGCGTCAGCCTGGTCAACACCCCCGGCACGATCGACGCCGGGTACCGCGGAGAGATCAAGGTGATCGTGGTCAATCTGGACCCGGCCGCGCCGGTGCAGTTCGCGCGTGGCGACCGGATTGCCCAGCTGGTGGTCCAACGGGTGGAATGCGTCTCGTGGGTGCTCAGCGAAGCCCTGCCTGATTCGGTCCGCGGGGCCGCCGGGCACGGGTCGACCGGGGGTCACCGCGCGCAAGAGGCCGACGGGACGGACCGGTAGTGGCTTTCCGGCGCCGCGGCAAACGGTCCTCCGACGGCTCCGACGGCTCCGACGGCTCCGACGGCTCTGAGGCCGACGACCAGTCGGTGGCGGAGACCGGGCCGGCACCCTTGATCGAGGCGCCGACCGAGGCGGGCCCCTGGGACGCCGGCTCTGTGCCGGACACGGACATCGGCCGGCTGGATCTCGGCGGGCTGCAGATCCCGGCGATCCAGGATGTCGAGGTGCGGCTGGAGACCGATCCGGCCGGAGCCGTGGCCGCCGTCCTCCTGGTGACTGGCGCGAGCACCCTGCAGCTGGGCGCTTTTGCCGCCCCGCGGCGCGAGGGCATCTGGGCCGAGGTGCGGGCGGAGCTGCTGGTGTCGGTGCGCGATGACGGTGGCACCGGGGAGGAGCACGACGGTCCCTTCGGCGTTGAGCTGGCCGCCGCGGTCCCGACTCCGCAGGGCCGCCAGCCGGTCCGCTTCATCGGCGTCGACGGGCCGCGCTGGTTCCTGCGCGGAGTGTTCACCGGCCCGGCCGCCACACATCCGGCGCAGGCTGCGGTGCTGGAAGCTGCGCTGCGGGAGGTCGTGGTCAACCGGGGCGGGGACCCGCTGCCGGTCCGCGACCCGCTGCCCCTCGTGCTGCCGCGCGAGGTGCTCGAACAGCACGATGCCCAAGCTGAGGCCGACGCCGGCGTACCGGCCCCGGGAATGCCGGAACGCGGTCCGGAGATCACGGAGACCCGTTAACCCGGGGACGCCTACCCTGAAGGTCAGGCGAACGAGGGAGCTGGGCGATGCCGACGTCGACCGACGAGGGCAAGGACGGTCTATTCCGGCGCGTCGTCCGGCGCATCACCGCCTCTGAGCAGGAGCTCGACGCCGAGGAACTGCAGGACCAGGTCGACGTGGCCGGCGCCACGCCGTGCCGGAACGCCGGTGACGGCGGACATGGAGAGGTCCAGCTGGTCGGGCGCCTGCGCAGCGTCCGGTTCACCCCGCACAACAACCTGCCGACGCTGGAGGCCGAGCTCTACGACGGCACCGGAGCGGTCAGCCTGGTCTGGCTGGGTCGGCGGCGGATCGCCGGGATCGAGCCGGGCCGGTGCCTGGTGGTGCGCGGCCGGGTGTGCGTACAAGGCTCCCGCGATGTCATCTATAACCCCTGGTACGAGCTGCGCCCGGCCGGCCCGTGAGTGAGTCCGTCGCTCCCACCCGCTTCGTCGAACAGCTCGGCGGCGTCAAGGGCATGGTCGACTCCGGCCTGCCGGTCGTCGTCTTCGTAGCCGTCAATGCGCTGGCCGGCCTGCGCTGGGCGATCGGGGCCGCATTGGCCGCCGGGGTGCTGGTGTTCATCGTCCGGCTGGTAAGGCGGGAGCGCCTGCAGTTCGCCGTGAGCGGGTTGCTGGGCGTTGGCGTGGCCGCTTTCTTCGCCTGGAAACTGCGTTCGGCGGCCGGCTTCTTCCTGCCGGGAATCGCGGTCAACGCCGCGTATCTCCTCGCGTTCGCCGGATCGCTACTGGCCCGGCGGCCGCTGGTCGGGCTGCTCTGGACCTACCTCGGGGACGGGGTCCCGGACTGGCGGCAGCGGGCCCCACTGCGTCGGGCTTACACGCAGGCGACGGGCTTGTGGGCGCTCATGTACGCGGCGAAGGTGGCCGTCCAGGGGCCGCTCCTCATCACGCACCGGACCGGCTGGCTGGCGGTGGCAAAGCTCGCGATGGGCTATCCGCTGTTTGCCCTGGTTGCCGCGGCCACGGTATGGCTGGTCCGGCGCGGCCGGGCGGCCGACGCGGCGGCGCTGCCGGTCGGCTGAGTGGCCCGTCGACGGGCCAGCACCTGGCCTGGAGCCTAGATCGAGCCGCCGGACACCGCGTCGTGTA
>JAABUW010000893.1_pt1 | contig 54608 bp, 87 predicted proteins | sample 5560081 | NCBI WGS metagenome assembly JAABUW01 (sample SAMN10711882, study PRJNA513363) | rock metagenome | isolation source: Antarctica rocks | place: Antarctica: Victoria Land, Knobhead sud | reverse complement strand
GGCAGCATCCAATCCTTGGCGTGCATTGTAGATTTTCACCACTTTCCGCAAGACAAGGCAGCTGTGCACTGCTGAGCATGAAGCACCGCATCTGCGGCCACAACCTCCTTCTCTGGGTTTCTGCATACAGTCAGGTAGTCATGTGTACCTCCGCTCAAGCCTGGGATTTTGAATCACCCACATTCTCAAGCGCCATTTCTAGCATCAGGGGTATCCAGTTGATACCCCACTCGCGCGCAGGTACCGCTATGCGTCCAACCAGAACGCCACGTCTCTGGCGCGCCGCTTCCGCGACCTGGCGGGCCTGCGGCTGGTGCTGGCGGGCGAGCTGGCGGCGCTGGCCGATGCGCAGGACGCGACGCTCGCGGAAACGGCTGCCCTGCAGGCCGAGTGCCAGGCGCCCGCGGCGGACTTCGTGGAGCAGGCCGCGCACTGCGGCACGTGCGTCGCTGCTTACCTCCGCCTCACGTTTCTCCATTGGGAGAGTGGGAGATTCTCCCAATGGAGATTCTCCATTGGGAGAAGACGCTGAGAAGAATGGGAGATTCTTCTCCCACAGTAGCAGTGGGAGAAGAATCTGACTCTTCTCCCACTGCTACTGATCTGACTCCTCATCAGTCGCCCTCACGCCCTGGCAGCGGCCCACTTTCGTATCGCATACAAAACGAGAGGTCCAGCGCTGCAGGTGATCGTCACTCGACAGCCAGACACAGGCTCCGCTGGCACATGCGCCGATCACTCGAGGTCACCCGAGGTCACTTGAGTAGCGGACAGCTTTGAGCCTTTTCAGCCTGACCTGTAGAGACTATCTTAGTAACCTGCCACTGACTGCGACTCGAACAGGTGCCGCGGGCTGGGCATGGGCGTCGCGGGCCGCGTGTGCCGGCACTGCCGCCTGGACGACCTGATCACGGGCTGGGAGCTGCGGCTGTTCCAGCTGACGGCGGTGGGCCGCAGCGGCGCGCACATCTCCGCCGAGGACGCCGTGAGGCAGGCGCAGGCGGGGCGGCTGCGCGTCGTCGGCCGCGGCGGCCTCAACGAGAAGGCCGGTCCCGCGGTGAGCGCCCGGACCGCTTCGCAGTGTCTCCACCAGTACAGGCAGGTGTGGTGGCAGTGAGGCTCGCAGGAGCAGTGCGGAGCATGAACAGCACCGCAGCGGCTTGAGCATAATAATAATAATAATAATAAAATAACAAATGAAAAAAGCCTGTACAAAGCTGAACATGGGCAGCCGGTGTTCACCGGCTGCGCATAGGCATCTGGACTGCTCTCGGCTGCGCCCCTGAGCTTCAAGGCGATTGCCCGCTGTTTTTTCTGTCGCTTGCCTGAACCTGTGCAGTCGCTGAAACCTCCACCCGACGCGATGCAGGCGGGCGTGCGCGAGGGCGAGCGGCGTGCCGACACGGCGGTGGGCACCTCGGAGGTGGTGCACAAGCCGTCCGATGCGGAGGTGGCGCTGCGATGCCTGGCGACCCGCCTGCGCGCCCTGCGCGGCCTGGACTGGCGGGCGGGTGAGGGTTTTGAGAAAGTTGCTGGGAAAGTTGCTGGGAAAGTTGGGTTCTGGGAAAGTTGCTGGGAAAGTTGGGTTCTGGGAAAGTTGCTGGGAAAGCTGGGTTCTGGGAAAGCTGCTGGGAAAGTTGCTGGGAAAGTTGCTGACAATGTCAACAAGGATCTTTTCTCTGTCAAGGGGATGGAGGGGTGATTTGAGGGTCAGCATGGGGAACTTGGCCTGTGTGTTGCGGCTGCACAGTTCAAGGCGTCAGTCTTCGCCGTCTGGCTCTGGACGCTCGCACTTCTGGGAGCAAAACTGGGTGTGGCCCTAAACCTATCGTTCTGCGCCGCCTGCAGCGGCGGAGCGCGATCAGCTGCTGGCGGCGGCAAAGGAGCACTTTGAGCGGCTGGAGGCGGACAAGAAGCTGTGCTGGCGCGCCCGCGCCCTGGGCACACACCAGCGCGCCCTGCTGTGCGTGCATTCACCTTTGACTCTCTTGCCCCGTTACCACATTTTCGCTCTTTTTCACTCTCCCTGAAACTGAAAAGGATTAAACTAAAGTGAGTGAACTATTTTTCTCATGCCTTGAAAGAATCCTCGTCTGCACATATGCGGATGTGTGGACTCACCGCAATGTCGGCTGCGTTGCCATGCACTGCCCCTGTAGATGTTGAAGGCATGAGCATGTTGCTGTCCCTGTTGGGAGCGCATGCAACTGGCAGCAGTGCCCAGACCTAGTACCCTGAAGTCACCTGCGCACGCGTCACGACCGCAGGTACGCGCACGACGAGCTGGGCATGGCGGCCATGCGGCTGCAGCTGCGGTCGCCACATGAGCAGGTGTCGGAGGAGGAGGAGCGCTACCGCCTACTGCCCGCCCAGGTTCCCGTACGCAATGCGGTGAGTCCCAATCTCCGCCATCCGCACCGCTCACCATTGTGCTGGCTGAAAGGGGAGCGAGCCATCACACCATCAGACCGTGGTTTCTCGTCCGTTCAATCGTCATCCAGCAACTGACTGCTCCATACAATGTGCCCGAAGCCTGCTGACGAAGCCAGCATGAAGCCAGCTCCCATACCATACACCCTGACAGCACCCCCATATGCGAGCGCAGGAGCTGTCGGCGGAGCGGGTGATGGTGGAGGCGGACCTGACCCGCAAGCTCGGCACGCTGCGCTACCTTAAGGGCCTACAGGCCGCCCGCCGCCGCGCGGTCGCCGCCGCGCAGCCGGGCGCCGCCGCGCCGCCGCCCTTCGTCTACAGCAAAGGTGCGTTTGCATGCCCAGGCACTTTTGTGTGGGGCGGGTGCCGATGGAGATGCACAGCACAGCGGAAGGACAGAATGACAGCACTCCAGCTTGGATACTGGCTGGGTAATAGAAGGAGATAGACGAGCTGCAAGCGCAGCAGCGACCCCTGCTCACTCTTCCCGTGAAGACCAAAGGCAAACCATGTCGAGAGGTGCGGGTGCAGATGGGGAGGCGGAGGTGTGCCCAGTCTGCCAGGAGGCGCTGCCGGCGGAGCTGGCGGTGCTGCCCTGCGGCCATCCGCTGTGTCACGCCTGCGCCATCCGCCTCGGCGACCGCGTCGCCGCCAACCGGGTGGGTGGCTTTGTAGCTGTCTCACGACTCCTGTTGTGCTGCTGCTTGTACCTCTAAAGCACTTGGCACCTGCCGTCCATTTAACGCTGCGCAAAACACAGCAGTGCTGTGCTGCTGCCTGGGTCGCGCCATGCTGGCTCGTTGGCTGGTCAATTAGGTAGGTAGGTAGTTAGTTAGTTAGTTAGTTAGTTAGTTAATTAGTTAGCTAGTTAGTTAGTTAGTTAGTTAGTTAATTAGTTAGCTGATTAGTTAGTTAGTTAATTAGTCAGTTAGTTAGGTAGTTAGTCAGTTATGGTGCACACATGTACACGCAGGGCTCCGGCAGGATGACCTGTCCGACGTGCCGCTCGGCATTCCACTCGGACGAGATCGCTCACGTCGACGGGCGCGCGCCGAAGGCCGCAGCGGACGGTGATGAGGCCGCCGCGGCCGACGACGAAGACGAGGCATCGCTCAGCATCAGCGGCTCATATGGCACGAAGGTCAGACCATCTTGTGCATGCCTCCCACAGAGCAGCAAGCAGTGGTCTCGGGTTTCGGGTTTCGGGTTTAAAGTTTAGGTTCCTGCTTGATTCTATTGCGTATTGAGTGGCACAGCAGTGGACCGTCATGCTGTGCGTCCTGGAGGCGCTCTCTTTCTGTGTTCAATACGGCACCTCCAGCAGCTCTGGCAAAGCAGTGTCATTCCGTCTGCAAGTTCCGGACAGAAAGAAGGCCTGATCCCGTCTGCCGCCACATGACGCAGCTGGAGTCGGTGGTGCGGCGACTGATGTTCCTGACGCAGTGTAATGCCGGCGCCAAGGTGCGAGCTTGGATGAACTGCCAACTTGGTCATTGAACTGCGTAATATTCTGCCTAACATATGGTTTGAGCACCGCCTATGCAGTGCCGCGTGCTGTTCCCGATCTCTCACAAGGACTCAGCTTGTTGCGTCTCTTTCCTGACAGCACGCTCATCTTGAAAATCCCACTGTGGAGCTGCACCCAAACTTGGGGATTTTAGGGTTTAGTGCTTAGGGACCACCAGCATAAAGTACATGCCCACCACTACTACTTTCGCCCGCAGGTGCTGGTGTTCAGCACCTGGGTGGACGTGCTGGAGCTGGTGGGCCACGCGCTGCGCGCCAACCGCCTGCCCTATGCCTACGCTCGCCAGGCCAAGCACTTCGACTCGGAGCTGCGCCGCTTCAGGTGCAAATGCTAAAAGCTAAAAGCCGTGCCCTGCCCGGATGCAGTCCCTGATGCTTTGACGGATTAAAAAATCAGTTTATTTATCTATTATTCTTATTTTATTTTATATTTATTTTATTTCTTTTTATTTCTTATTATTTTTGTCCTACTGACAATGCAGGCAGACCATCTTTGCTCTGCCTCAGCGGCATGGTAGCCTGCTTTGCTGATAGTTTTTTCTGTTGCGGCCGCCTAGGAACAGCCCCACGGACGGCAGCGCCGGCGATGACCACATCCAGATCTTGCTGCTGCTCATCAAGCAAGTGCGTCGCTGCATCTGCCGCTTCACCGTCTGACACTTGGCGATCTTCGCTGTGGGTCCTAATTCCATCTGCACCGCCCCAAAAGTGCGTGCTGTGCACTCTGTTGCACATGCCACATTCTGCAAAACGACATTGTGACAGCAAGTCCGCCTCTGCGCATCGCAGGGCGCCAATGGCCTGAACTTGACAGAGGCGCAGCACGTGGTGCTGGTGGAGCCGCTGCTGGACCCCGCCCAGGAGGTGCGCTGTCGATTTTTCCACGGGCTTCTCGTGACTGCATGGTAAATCTCACTCCTGAATTAATCAATATTGGAGCACGAGCTCATAGCTGGTCTCGATTCGAGCTTGCACCTGATTGGCTGCTGAGTGCGTCCGCGGGGGCTGAGCTGAGCCTTCCTGCCTTCAAGCAGCCCAGCTGAACGGCGGTCATACTCAAGGCTGTGCCTCAACATCATGAAGTTCACCTTCGTTCTCAAGCTGGACTGCAGGCGCAAGCCGTGGGGCGGGTGGACCGCATCGGGCAGACCAGCGCAACGACGGTGCACCGCTTTCTGGTGCAGCAGTCGGTGCGCGTCACCAACTCCTCATATCGATCCAGAGTGCTGATCTAAAGAAAAATTTGTGGGGATCCCGTGGCTCAGCTGCCTGCACCCATCTGTGCAGATGAGATGCTCGAGACACAACGCAAGTTACTAAAATTTTGTTGCAGCCTATCCACTGTCTGGCAGATTTAATACTTGAAAACAGGTGCACGATAGAGGATTACATCCAATCTGCTTTCTAGTAAAATGATTAGGGTATCTGCTGTATTTCCATGAAGTTTACATGATCCTGGATGGTTGTTGAACCTCTTCAGACACTGCATTAGCATTAGCATTAGCATTAGCATTAGCATTAGCATTTTCAACTGGCTCTGGCCAGGCATGCCAGTAGTAGAGTCTATAACAACATCACACATGCAAAGCTGAGATGCAGCTGCCGCCCCACAGGTGGAGCAGAACGTGCACCGGCTGTGCTCGAGGCGCGCCGCCACAAGCGGCAGCACCGCCCTGGCGGGCGCTAACGCCAGCAAGGGTGACGCCATGCAGCTGACCGTCGGGTGCGCTTTCTGCTGCGTGCCAACTGGCCATCCTCCTGCGCATCCTGCATGGCATCTGAGTCCAAGTCAGGCAGACAGCACCCTGCCATGGAGTGCAAGCTCATGCGGCAGCGCCTTTGTGCCATCACAGTGCCTGCCCCTGTCTGATCCTGTTGTACTACGGTGCTCGCAGGGACGTTGCCAGCCTGTTGACGACGCAGTGGGACTCTCAGGAGACCGCTGTCAACTTGACTGCACCAGCTGGCGCTGACATAGCAGCAGGGCCTGAGCCGGCGTCACTCTGAAACCCTTCTGGTGACAGACCTGGGCAGCGTCGTGCGGCCTCTATGGTTCTTGCGGCCCGGCAGATGCTTCCACTGGCGCCAGCCTTGTCCTGAAAATGTGTGTCTGTGCAATCGGTCGCTCGATGCCCTGATGGGCACATTATCCTGTATATCGGTGAACAGTTTCCATGAACAACGCATATTTGACTCAAATTCCTTGCATGTGTGATGCACATAATTTCAACAGAAGCCTAGGTGCGCGCACTGCTAGCAGCGCTGCTAGAAACACAAGACAATACTGCTGCGCAGGAAGACTACTGCTGCTCAACTCGTGCTTTGAGATTCACACTGGTGTACAGCCACTCCGATAGTGAGATGATGTCACGGGGGTCGAAGAAGTGTCATGGTAGTGTCTTTTGCAGCGTCATGGTAGTGTCACGTCCTCAGCCCCTTAACATGGATTGACATGTGAGGTTCTGACAGGTTGTGACATTACATGTTGACAGATGGTAATGTCACGACATGTTGTCACGAGAATGTCATGAGCAACAGCTGCAATGGGTCACACGTGTGTCAATCGTGTGTCCAGTCCCGAAACGGTGTCAGGGATTCTAGGCGTGACAGTTGCCCTGACGTATGACACAGGTCGACAGGCCGTCAGCCCCATTGACGGTGGGCCTGACAGCCACAGACACGGCATTGACACCAGGCATAAAGTGTGCTTGACAGTGGTCTGACACCTCCTTTACACGTTTCAAGGCATCTTCATCGACACCCAATGATCGACAGCTGCTGCCACGGTCTTCAAGCCAAGTCCGGCGCAGATCTAGACCCAAAGCACATCAAGTACATACAAGGACCGCGCCCGCCACCGCCACGCACGCACGCAGCGGTGCGCGGTGTCCGCCAATCATGTCTATTGAACAATCACTGCTAGCTGTGCGACACAGCAAACGATTGCTGAGCCCCGGCCTCTTGAATCCACAATCATACACCGCTTGCAACTGCTGACGAGGAGAAGCGACACGGCCGCGCACACTGCCGAGTTTCCAGCATGGTCCTCCTCGTGATTGACCACGAGACGTCCTCAGTGCATACTGCCGCCCCGAGCTGGCTGCCGCCTCCACCCGGCTGGCCACCGCGGCCGCCGCCCGGCCGGCAGCTGCGGCCGCCGCCCGGGTGGCGGCCACGGCCGCGGCCGCCGCTACCATTGGCGCCATTGCCGCCACGGCCGCTGGCGCCACTGCCGCTGCCGTCGGGCACCGACTCGGCGGATGGCACTTGCTGCTTCTGGGCCCGCGACGGCTGCTGACGCTGTGGCTCCTTTGCCGTCTTGGCCTGCATGTGGTAGCACATGCTGCAATACCTCCGGGCGGAGATGTGATTGGGAACCTTGAGATGCTGCCACATCAGACGACAAGTCGGCAGCGGGACAGAGCCAGCTTCTGTGTTAACCAGCTCGGCGCTTGCCTCCTCTATACGACGGCAGCAGGATGACGGTGCCATAATGTTGAGACAATATCATATCTCACAGACATGCACTGGATGCATCAATCACCTTGGCGGCGTTGTCCTTGGCGGTTGTTTTGGTTGCAGCCGCCGCTGGCGAATCCTCCTCGCCCTGCGCCTCAATCTGCATGTTACAGCACAGCATGTTCAGCGTCTCAGGCGATGGTACTGCACACGGCTTCCCGATTGCAGCAACAGGCTGCCCACATGAGCAAGGATGGTGGTGATAGACCGCCAATCCGTTGTGCCGCTCATTGGTGCTGGTGCAAAGCGCCGGGCGGTACTGGACGTCAGAGAACATGGAAAGCACGAGATGGTCGTAAGAGACAGCGTCGAGAAACGTACAGGAGGAACACATGCGCTGCCACACCTCATTGTGGTCCACCGGCGCAGCGGCCGCCTTCCGCTTCTTTCCTGCAGACGCTGCCGTGGCGCCTACCTTGTCCTGACAGCAGCGAACCAAATGTGTACTTCAGATAGAACCGTAGGAACGAAAGCTCTGCGACTCCCAAATGTGTGCTGCAGAAAGAACTATGGAGAGAAAAAGCTCTGCAACTGCCGATGAAGGCTGCCGGCGGCTTGCAAGAAATATTAGAAACGCTCTGGTTGCGCCGCTTGTGCAGCAAGCGTTGATACAGGGGAAGGAGAACGAGCGAGCCGAGACAGGCAAAGGGGACTGAGTTGCAGAAACTGCAATTGACTCAGACCTAGGCACAAAATGGAGCTGACCCAGCACAGAGAACTGAGCTGCGGTGCTGTACCTTTTTGCCCTGGACCTTGATGGTGCCGCTGGCCGCCTGCAGACGCACACAACACGTAGTCTGGCAGAGAGCACAGGGTACATTGTGGAGCCATACACTGTGGAGCCATTGGGCGGCCACAGTGGCCAGCACCTGAAGGGAATAAAGGGAGGCACGCACAACAGCATGTCTGCCACATGTGCAAGGCGCTGCGGTGATTCCCGCGCAAACATGGGCATTCACGGTACACGAGATATAGCTGTGGCATAACGCGCCTTGAAGTCGGAGGCGTTCAGCGCCGCAGGCCATCTGGTTTTCTTGCGCGCCACGGCGCCGGCGGTGGCGACGGGCGCAGCAGCAGCCAGCGCAGCGTCGGCGCGACCACATCGCGGCTCTGGTCCAAATGCATGTCACCTCTTCGCCGCCGCCTCCAGCGCCAGGAAACTAGAGTGCAGAAGGTCTGCAGCATGACGAACATAATGCAAGGTTTCTACAAGTTCCACTGTTTCGATATGCAGCAAACACAGCAGGGTCAAGTCGTTGCAGCGGTGAAGGGCAGGTTTTGAATGAGACACCTGGCAATGAAGCATAATGTAGCAGGCTGAGTGCATGTGTGCATGCATCTGCACCCTCAGTCAGCAAGCCAGTTGCGGCTGCCACAGTGCCCGCTGCCAACACATAGTCAAACGAATTCAGCCGGTCGAAGCCTCACCCGCGATGTGCGGCGCTGCGGCCTGCAGCTCAAGCGGCAAGAGGTTGCCATCGTCGTCTCGGATGTAGGGGCCGACGGCCTTCCACCACCGCGCCATCTCCGCATGCACCGTAGCCGTCAGCATCTTACCTCCGGCGTTGTCAGCGCGCCTGCAATTGCTACAACAAGTGCTCAGGCAGCAGCAACCTAGTCGCGAGGTGACTGATGTGCCACCCACAGCGAGGCCGCCGCATTCAACCTGCCTGACCACTTGATGCAGTGCATGGCGGCTTGCCCGCAGTTGCCTGAGTCAAAAGGCTTGGTGTGCCATGGTGAATTTCAGTCATGCTGTGTGCGCAGCTTCAGCAACCAAGCGCGCCTGCTGAACGGCCACAAAAGACAAAAGATATGCGAGTAATATGCGGCAGCTCGTGAGCAGAGCTCAGAACACGGAAGATGGTGGCAGAGTTTGCGCACTGCTGGACGTAGCGGTTGAAGGGCCCTTTCTCCTGCAGCTCCAGGTGCTTCGCCAGCACTGCCGCGAACAGCGCCAGGTACCCGGGGTGGTGCTTCGAGACCGCGGGCGTCAGGTACTTGAACGTTTGGCTGCCTTCCGCGGCAGAGACCGGCGTACCAGGCTCGCACACCTGGTGGCGGCGTGAGCTGGGCGTCTCCAACAGCGGCTGCCCCGCCAGCGGGTTGCGCATCGCGCCGTCGATTTGCCAGTACGGGTTGGTTATCGCGGCGCCGACGCTGCCGGGCCGCCGCCCCGCCACCGGGCTGTCCAGGAATACCGAGTCGCCGTCGCTGTCTGACGCCGAGCCGCCACCGGCGCCGCCAGTCGCCCTGCCGGCCCCGGGCCGGCTGTCGTCGCTGCCGGGAGCCGCCGCCGAGTCCGCGCGGCGCGGCAGCAGCGTCTGCGCTTCGTTGTCGTCCCCCTCGGCGCCAGCGTCTGGCTCGGTCGGCGCCGGGGCTGCCGCAATTCCGGATGGGTCTGCCATAACTGACCGTGGGGACGCTGCGGCCTTCACCGCCAGCTTGTGATGCTTGCTGCTGGCCATGATTGCCGCCGCCACCGTGTTGACCCCCACAGCCTTGGCCAGCAGCATGCGCGCGGCCGCGTCCGCCGCCGCCAAGACCGCCGCGGCCCCCACCGTGACCTCTGCGGCCTCGGCTGGCAGCCTGCGGCGGCTGCTGTTGCGGCTGCTGGCCGGGATGGCCACCCTGACCGCCGCGGCCCTCGCCGCCAGCTCGGCCTCTGCCGCGACTGCCGCGGCCCTGGCAGACAACCACCTGCCATCCTCCACCGTCGTCACCCGGCTGAGCCATGGTTGCACCGCACGCAGATGCCGCCCGGCTTCAGCACCTGCCGGACGGAGTAGCATGGACAAGAAGCCATCAGTCCATGTGCAGACACAAGCAACCGCACTGCACAGAGAAGAAAACCCGGTGCACCCGGCGCTTATGAAGATGGGACGCCAAGGCAGAAGCTGACGCAGACCGGCAGAGCACCGTGGTATTCAAAATGATTCCAGAACACCACAGGATGTGGGCTCAACCTGCCTCAAGGACCTGACGGATGCGGCTGCCAACCGACTCCCAACGTTCCACCGCAATCCGCTTTGTTTGGAGAGGTGGAACACATGCAATTCACTCACATCTCTGGGTAAATTCGAGCCCGCAGATCCAGTCCGCCTTGTTTCCAACTTGTAGAGAACGCGCACCATAAAGGAGACGCAGACGGGGCGCTTGCGGTTGCATAATCCAACTTCATTTTGTTTTGGAGTACTCAAAATGCTGCGAGTGACTCACAGCTGAGCGGAGCGCAACGCCTTCATGGAGCCACAATATGTATGCCATTTTGAGAGCTAAAGAGCATGCAAGTGACTCACAGCTTAGCTGCGAGGCACACGACCGGCCAGGGCAGCACGCCGCGCGTGCGGTGGTTGCACGGCTCTGGCGGCACGGGCTGCCCCAGGAAGCGCTCCAGGCGCTGCAGATCTTGCCAGTCCACCAGCGTGCGGTACTTGTTCTGCACCACCGCCAGGTGCGCCCGGCTGAACACGTCCTGTGCAACAGAGCACATGACGACGACGGCTCAGTCGTGTGGGCTCGACGAGGAACAGTGAAGGCCGATGCATTGCAGCTCCTCCCGCCACATCGTCCGCCAGACGCGCATCCCAGTTCCTGTCTCCTCTCACGCAATGTCGAGCAAAGGCGTGTTTGACGACCTGGCCTGAGGCAGCTGTCGAGCAAGCAGCAGCTGGCCGCATGATGAGACACGGCATTCACAGCCGGTGAACGGGGATCCGGATGAGACACGGCATTCCAGTCCCTCTGAACAGCATTTGCTTGTTCTGGAAACCGCACCGTGCTTCGGAAGCGGCCGTCGCGATAGGCGTCCAGCGCGTGTGTGCCCCAGTTTCGGAACCAGTTCTCCGAGTACAGGTACGCTTCCACCACCTGCATGCGCGAGTAAGAAGGCTGGAGTGCAGGCAGCGCGAGAAGAGACTTGGAGTGGCCAGACGTTGAAGACCGCAGGCCATGGACGGACCGGCAAACGGGTTCCACATCCACTCGAGATTCGGCAGATCTGCAAGAGCTCACCGCAGTCGCCACTGCGCCCCTGACAGCTGGTGCAGCAGCCCACGCTCAGGCCTTTGAGCAAGGTGCGGCATTCTGTTGGGCATCGTCCTTGGATGACTTCACGCACCTGCCGCACGGTGTCCCGGTTGACCAGGGGCTGTCGGAGGCACAGGTACTTGACCGCACACAGCATCTTGTCCCACCCCAGCTGCGCCGCCGGATGGTCTTCCTCCTGAACTCAATACACACGCAATCGTCAGGCTTGGTTTCTGCCACCTGGCTTCTTGCACCTGGTTTCTGCCACCGTGTGCAGACCGATTAGTTTACATGTTCCCACAGATACAGGATGCAGGGTATGTCAGTTGGCCTGCTGGCTCCGGTCCATTGTCAGCAGTGCTGAGGTGCAGGGTTTAGGGTTTAGGGTAGGAAAAGACAGCAGCGTTGAATCCTTCAAAGAAAAAAATTTTATTTCTTGTTGGAGTTGTTAGTGTTGCATTTGCCCTGGCATGTCGATGTTGTTGTGAGGGATTACCTTGCGGTAGGTGTCCAGGGGGACCGCCTCGAGCGCCTGCAGGATGGTGGCGTCGATCGGAGCGTCCTGCACCACTCAAAGTCACGCGGCTTAACGATCATTCCTCAACACGGTTGGAGATATTGTGCAGCACACACTAATTGACATCAGGAACCGAGGTTGCCTCTGGCAGCCACCATCATTTGCCATTGCAACACCTCGGCACTTTGATTTGCTGGCCAAAACTGCTGCCGGCCAAAGCGGTCCTAATGTGCGTACAGCTAACAACCATTGTCAAAGTCAAAGTTGCATGCCGACCTTGAGGTCCGGGGGCAGGTTTCGGAAGAACACGATGAGCGCCTGAAACTCGGTCGACTCCTGCTGCGGGCGCTGCAGCTGGCGCTGCAGCTCCGCCCAGTTCACTGCCTCCGCCGACTTGGACGCCTGCAGCAGCGCGTGCAAACTTTGGAATACAGGCGCATATTGCTGAGAATGCTCCTGCATGCTTCGCAAGGCAGGCTGCGCAAGCATTCGCTTTCGATGTGGAAAGCGGCATGACCCGGCCCTCGAGTAAATTCACATTGCAATATCAAAAGTTGTGGAAGCGCATTTCAACACCTAAACCCATGGCGCAGATGCAAATGGGCTTGCTGCCTACAGCCATGACATTTTGTGCAAACAAGAGCGTGTGAGGCATCACCATCTCCCGGTCTGCGGATGCGTCGTTGTCACTCGAAGATCTGTCGGTGACCGACGACGCTTCACTGCGCTTGCCGTCCAGTCGAGCAACCTGTGGATGAACGCATCGATCAATCAATGAGCCCCAATGCAAGAGAGCCACACGATGTCGAGTGCACATCGGTAGAGCCCTCAAAGACAAAACTCAAAACAGGAAGGGTGTAGCATGTTGCCTGCTGCATTTGCCATGCAGAATGGGGCCATGTCATTGGCATACACACTCGTCCAGCGTGATGGACAGCTGGCAAAGCATCACACGGACAACAGGGTCCTGACTCGAGTCAGGCTTCCTGAACGTCCACAGAGCATACCGGTTTTGTTAAGGAGGGTGTGAACTGCGGCGGCGGCGAGTCCGGCCCTCAGCAGCCAGCTCAGCGCCCAGCCTGCCGCAGCGCCGGCGGCCGGAGCCCCAGCTGGCACCGCACCGCGCAGCCATGTGCCGCAGCAGACACCGCGCCCGCAGGACGCCCAGGCCCGCCTGGCAGATATGCTCGCCGAGGTGCGAGCCCTGTGCGCAGGCAAAGACAGCCTGGCAGAGGCTGCACGGGCTCGCATAGATGCGCTAATGCCGGCCCTGCTCAGCTGCGACGCTCAATTGCAGCAAGAGCAGCAGGCCGGCTCGCAGCATCCGGCGTCACTCTCAGAGCCGCTGCATCAGCTAGAGCCTGACCGGCCCCACACGCTCAAGCGCGGCGTGAAGGCCCTGTATGGCGGCCGCAGCAAGGAGCAGTGCGGTCAAGCCGGGGCCACGCTGCAGCCGGGCAATCAGCGCCCATCGAGGCCTTCAAGGCCCTGCGCTCGGTGCCAGCCAAGCGAAAGACGTTGGCGCGGCGCTGTCGACTAGGAGTGGCAAGGAGAACACGGCTCCGCGGCCCAGCGCCGTGCCGCAGCAGCTGGCGCCACTAAGCCTGGCGTGCCCAGGCTGCCCAGCACGCCGGCCAACATGCCAGCCGATGCGGCACCATCAGCAGCGCTGTCGGCGGCGGCAACAGCAGCGGCGGCGGCAGCAGCAGCGTCGGCGGCAGCAACAGCAGCAGCGCGGCTGGGATTGCCCCAGAGGGGCCAGTCAGCCGGTGTGTTGCCATCGGCCGAGCACCCTGGGCGCTATGCCATGCCGATGGTGGCAAGTGCACTCCCTGAATTAATTTAATTATTTGATATTTAGGGTTTGGGGTTTAGAAGCGAAGCTGCTGAGGGGCAGGCTCTGCTGAGCCTTTCTATGGCGGAGGCTGAGGATTCTGGCTGCTACCAAAAGCCAATGTAGAACAGAGCTGTTTTTTTCATGCGATCGACTGCTTGCAACAGCTAGGGTTGCATGCTATTGCTACCACTGTTCCTTGATTTTTGTTGGCAGTGCACTTGGGTGCTAGCATAGAGATGTGTTTGCGGGCAATATGAGAAACAAAAGCCATTGTGCACTCCACGTTGCGGCGCGTCTGTCGCAATACAGGCTTTTGTGGCTTGCTGACTCTGCACTGCCTTCCCAGAACTGCATGCGTAAACGACGCGGGACTGCTCAATAACTTCCATGAACCCACTATAAGTGCCTCCAATTGCGCGCCGTGCCAAACGTCAACGTGCTGTGCCGATCTGTCGAATCACTAATTGCACGAAGCGCTACACCCTGGGCTGGATGCAGCAGCAGGGCAGCAGGGTTTAGCCAGGTGCGCTAGGGGAGCCGATGCGTCCAGCTCCGAGAACAGCAAATCGCAGAAAACATCCCTGAATTATGGCTGCACATCTCACTATAGCTTGCTGGAATAGCTGCTTCGGGTCTTGAGGTCGCTGGTCGCGTTTCGTTCACATCGTATTTGCGGGCAGAATTCGCCGCTGCGAGTCAGATATGCACCGCTGGCTGCTTCGATTATAGGCAATAGCCCCTGCAGAAGTGGCATGTCTTATCAGGACAGACTCGCTGATGCCAAGCAGAGTGTCGATGACATATCAGCTAAAATTGGCGTCAAAGAGCAGCAGCTTAAGGATGCCACCGAGTCGAACGAGACAGGGTTGGCGACGTACTACGTGCAGGCTCTAGAGAGGCTCTATGTATCGCTGGCAAGATATGAAAGCACGCATGCCGACCTCCTGCGCATCGGCCCAGCGCAGCAGCAGGGTGGGTGCTGTACCCTCACCGCAATTCTGTCACTCTATTACCGTGCCGAAGCGCTTTTGTGCACATATAATCGGTGCGATGCTGATACACAGGTGTGCCGCCGCTTTACAGAGTCGTAAGCGCAACTCAGCTTTACGCGGTGTGTACGAGAAATGGGACCCGGGGCTTTGTCACATCGATTGCCGAGCACGGACCCCGCAGTGCCGAATTTGCGGCATGGTGGGGCGATTTTAGCCGTCGTCTGATCCGGCAGCAAGACCTGAAGGTGCGCACGGCTGTGCTTTTTGCGCCGAGGAGCAACAGATGTTGCCATCACGATGTCGCGCTGCCAGACTGAGCATCTCAATATGACCGCTCGTGAAGTGCAGGTGCGGTTATGTATGCCTGAGCCCGACCCAGTGGCCTACGAGGCGATGAAGGTACTGGTGGAGAAGTTATGGATGCGGGCGTTTGGCGGCAGCCGATACAAGATTGTGATCTACACCGACGCCAATGCATCTGACATCACAACCACGAGACCTGATTTGTTTGCAAGCATCGTCCTGCTGGTAAGTGCGCACACATGCGGCTCTGTTTGCGTGACCGGCATGTTGGCTGAGGCCAGCAGCAGCAATTCTGAACACCTGAGCGCACAACGATCTGTGTCTTCGTCAGCCCTATTTTTATCCGGTCTTTTTTCAATTGCAGGACTGCACGCCAGACCCCAGAGAAATGTATTCGACGGGCACCTGGTGTGCGGAGCTGAACGGCTTCGATTCATACGCCGCAAAGTGCACCAATAAGTGTGTCATCCATATTGATCAAGCTGTGTATATGAAATCCTACATAGTTGGCGGATGTGTGAACACTAAACTCCTGCCTCGGTGCTGTGCAATCATGGCCACTCCATTCTGATTCCATTTTGGATCTGAAAGTGTGGACTCAGCTCGTCCTGCGCTTCTTGCAGGGTGGGGCAGTTGTTGGGACGTGCGGGCGCGATGTACGCCGCCCGCCAAGGGCAGCCCACCACCCTGGCGGGCGTGGTGAGCAACGGCGGCGTCATCAAAGCCATCGTCACACAGGTGCTACGACATCCGTCTAGGAGGCACAGAGCTGGGCTGATGGATGTGCCATCCGCATGCGCCGTATAAAGGGCAACTCAGAGTAGGACCTGGCATACGTCTTCATCCAAGGATTTAAGAATGATTACTGATGGCATTGACCGCAACTAAGAAGCACCTTCTTTCTGTGACCCCAGATTGAGCACCCGAGCCACGAGCAGCGGGTATGTATTGCGCAAGGATCAATGGACCTGCGAGGACCGTCGGCGCCGCAGCCGCCAGGCCCGAGCACCCGCAGCCGCCTCTGGCTGCCGAAGCCTGAAGATGTAGACACGTCAAGCGGCGCCTTTAAGGACCTCTACGCAACGCTCTTCACGGTATGTCACGTCTGACTTGCGTTGTCATGGTGCTTCTGCCCAAAGCCGGTGATGCAATGCTTCAGCATCACACATGCCAGGAGCGCGTGCGTCTGCCAGTCCAATGAAGGACCAACTCGTCAAGCAGCCAAATACTCCCTTGGTCTTCGGCTCCAGCCCCCCGCAGCACGCCAGCGTGCTGTTGGCGGCCTCCGTGTGTACTCGCAATCACTCGCATGATGAGCATTGCAAATGTGTCCGGAGGGCGGCATAGCAAGGTAGGCGGCTGAGCTGCTGAACGCTGGCGCCGCCCCCGCATTGCCTGTGAGTTTTCCACGAAGTCACAGCTATGTGAATGGCAATCCTCATGGTGTGTCCACAGGCATTGTGTCGAGAAGGGTTGATAGGCTGCTCGACTTGGGCGTCGTAATGCGCAGGGCGTGGTGCACTGACGGTGAAAATCCCTGATAGAATTCATTCTCAATGACAACGGTTTCGATACATAGGTAGGGCGGTGCGGCGGGGCCGGTGGCGGTGCTGCTGCACATGGATGCCCTCCCCCGGCGCAGTGTACTGACACTATACAGCAATCTGATCATACAAAGCGGAGGTGACAGCAAATGATCTTCTGCACAGCGCAGCGTGGTGGAGGAGGCGACGTACTGGGAGCTGAAGCAGCAAGGCAGCACCAGCACCACTGGCAATGCCAGGGCTGCACTGTCAGACCATGTGACTGGGCATGTGGCATGCAGGCGCAGGCGGCTGCGCAGGAGATGCGGGGCGCAGCAGAGGCGCAGGACCTCCGGTTCCGGGACGGCGACGAGGTGACGCTGCGCAGCGAGAACACGTACACGGTGACGGCCTCCGTCGCCATCAGCCGCAACGGCTATGTGTACCAGTGCCAAGACTCTCAGGGCGCCTCCATGTACCTGCGGGTCGACCCCGCGATGCACCTGCTGCAAGAGGACAACAAGCTCCACACCATCACGCGGTCGTCGTTGCAGGTTGCTTCCGTCCACACTGTCATCCTCTAAAATGCCGCTTTTGTTCACCTGGATCGCTGTGAGCCGCCCTGGGTCGGCAATTCAGTGATTGTTCAACCTCTGGAGCTGCGCTTCCAGCACAGGATCTCAAGAGCACTGGTATGTGATGCATAATGTGCAATATTGATGCACTAGGTATACCACGTTGCATCTCTGACCCTGCCTTTCCTACGTGCTCCTGTCCTAGGCGCTGACAACGGCCGCAGTCGCCAAGTCGCTGGGCAAGGGCGCTGCGGAGCTCGGCATCGTGGAGGCGGGCGTGATCGCAGAAGTGCACCGCGGCGGCTCAAAGGTCGTTGGCGCGCTCACCGGCAGCATCGCCGTCGCTAGCGTCGACCACGGCGAGGCGGCAGACACGATGCCGCGGCCGGCGACGGCAGCACAGACGTCGCAGCTGCTGGTGGACGTGCTGGGCAATATCATCACGCTGCTGGTGCGCCCTCTCTGCGCGCACTTGCTAGAGGTTTTGCGCTGCAGCAATGTCTCGATTCCTGCAATGAGCCGAATGTCCAACAAGTGTCCCCGGATTCTGGGCAATGTCATCACGCTGCTGGTGCGCCTTCTCCGCACGCACCTGCCAGTGCTTTTGCGCTGCAGCAATGTTTGGATTCCTGCCGTGAATGAGTGTTCACATCGGTGTTCCGTATGCTGGGCAATGTCATCACACTGCCGGTGCGCCCTCTGCACGCACCTGCCAGTGCTTTCACACTGCAGCAACATCGCGACTTCAGCAACGAGCGAAATACTGATGTTAGTGTACCCATGCGGATGTCCAGCGTCTCATCATTGCAGTGGCTCTTTGCAACAAGACTTCCCAGTTCGACATCACAGATAGATGCTGACTGCTGCCTGGATGAAACCTGCAGAAATGCGGCACGTGGCACGGGGACATTACACTGCGCAACATCGCGCACGGCGGCGGCCGCTTCCACCTGCTGGATTTTGGCCTGGCAGCCTCCGCTGCGGTGGAGCGCAGCATGCAGAGCTACAATGTGGCAGTCCCGCCGCTGTTCCGCCACGCGACGCACTGCGCCGTGGCAGACCTCTCCTACGGCAGCTTGGAGGCCCTGTGCTGTGCACCGCTGACCGTGCTGAGCGACTGCCAGTCAGCGGTGCTCAGCGCGGCGCACTTTGCCGGCGCCAAGCTCAGTTGGGCGGAGGCGGCGGCCGCGGGCGACGTCGGCGCCGTGCGCCGCGAGCGTGGCAAGCTGGCCAGCGCTGCGGCAGAGTCGGCAGTGGTGGCGGCACTGCCGCCCAACGTCCGCGGCTTCGCGGCTTGGGTGTTCACAGAGACCGCGGCCACCCTAGACGACCTCATCGATTGGCACGCTGCGCTGAAGGTGAGCCACTTGTCGCCCTCTGGCTGCCTTGAAATGTCATTCAGAGGTGTTGTGATTCGAGATGTCGGTGCAGTTGTTCATAGCACTGTTATTTGAGGCAGATGCAACATGCAGCCAAAAGACTGGTTCAGATGTGGCTGCACTGACATGATGATTGCGGTCGTGCGCAGGCGCCGCATGCGCTGTCCAAGCCCGTGACTCCAGAGATGAAACGGGAGGCGAGGCGGCGCCACGCGTCGCCCCCCTAGATAGCCGCCGCACCGCTGGCGGCAACGCTTCCTTGTAGCTGCGCCGTGCCCTGGACCAGTGCCTGCCAGCTACTGACAGCGCCAGAGCGTGCTTTGTTGGCGGCACGGTTTTCGATTGTGGACACTTTAGTGGAGCTAACGGCTTGTGCTGGGTGCGAGAACTGCATGTGCCGCATCTTTGCTGCAGCGCCGCATTCAGTCTCCGGCCTAGCGCTGCTGCCCGGCCTGCTCATGCCTCATCAGTGCTGCTTCTGAGTGGCCATGTACAACACGTTTGAGAGGTATATTTCGGGTTTTCAATCGACTGGAATGTTTCTTCTGTGTGTTCTGTGTGCTAGGGTACCTAGATATCTGCATTCTGACGATATATGTTTGCACAGCCCTAAGTTATGGGACGCAAGAGGTGTGAACTCAGGTATGCAACAAATTCTGCCCGGCCACATAGCAGGAGTGAGCGGTCGTAATGCCTCCAGCCTCTGCTTTGTCGCCTCTCTTTCTAGGATAATCCGCCTGACATAACCATTTCCTTCCATCATGCCTGATTGTCATGATGGACCGCAGCGATGCCCGGTGCACATGACGCGCACTCAGAAACGGCCCTATGACGCTGCATGGCTTTCGGTTTGGCGTTGGTGTCGCTGTGACGTCCGGATGACTGCACTGCGGGCAATTACGGCCTTGCGACGCTGCCTGTGGCACCGTGAGGAGGCGTTCATGCAATGCGGTAAGAGTTGATAGTGGCAAGCACGCGAGGCGGAAGATCATCAGCATATCGAACATGTCAGAACCCATGTGCGAGCGTCCACCTTGTAAGCCGGCGTCAGGTATGTGATTGCAAAATCCTGCAGGGGGTGAGAGAGCAGCTCAGACTTCGAAGTTTTGTCAGCCCAGCAGTTTTGTCAGCCTGTGGGGTTGTGGTGCGGCAGGCTTGTTGGGCCTCGAGCGGAAGTTCACGCTTGGGCCCCGAGGTCATCCGGGCAGATGTCAGGTGCGGCTGAGCACAGAGCTGTTTTGACTGGCAGCCCACCTTGCCTATCGGACAACCGTGTGCTCACGGATGTAGATGCAAAAGCGCCCCCGAGCGGCAGATCACCTTGCCAGTTCGGATTGCCATTACACTTCAGTACAGCCGCTGCACTTGCCAACAGAATGAGCTGACTCGAACTGCAGAACGGCAAATTTGAATTTTGTGACTCATGAACGGTACGAAGAATGCCACAGTTGGCGCAAGAAGCTTGCAGCGCGGAAATGAGGCTGCGAAGATGGTGTATTTTGCTAGAACTCGGAACCGACCCGCAACTCGACTTAGCTGTATCATTGGCTGCGCACCAAGACCAGCTGCCGCGCCAGTGGACAACGGGATTCCCACCGCCAGAACCGCGTCCCCGATCGGCAAGCAGGATTGAGCCAAAGCGCAGTGCATGTGACGAATTGCAATAGAGGCTTTTGAGTGACGAACTTAAGCATAGGAGCACCTGGTATGATTCGAAAAGCTCGTTCTTGATACCCGCACAAGATGCAGAGCAGTGCAGGCGGCCGTTTGCTGCACACATTCAGCATACATGCAGCAGCCATGCCTTGCCTGCGCTGCAGCCCGACAGCCAGCAGCACCAGGCCCGATGCAGAATCGCGCGCTCTGAACAGCTTCCTCCAGCGGCGGCGCAATCTCGTCAGCGCAACACAGCTTCGCCCACGCAGTTCAAAGCTGCAGCATCGTAGAAATGCTGCAGCAGGGCGTCGACTACAGTGCTCAGCGGCAGCGACGATGGACAAAGCGGGCACGTCTGACGGTAAACGAATGGCGCCTTGAGCTGCAGACCTTTTGCAGCCATCGAGTGCACGCTGCAGTCGGCAGGCAGCATGGCAGACGTGGGCCGCAGACATGGCTGTCGGTCTTATCATTCATGCGTGACAGCTGATATCGCTTCATTCATCTGCCATGTTGGAAGCGCATCATTGCGAAGCTTGGACATGTTGGCAAATCCGCTTGCCGCAGTCTGCCGTCGAGCAAAGCTGGCTCAGGCGATGCTAGTGCAGACTCCATGCACACCCGCATCCAGGCGCTGTCAGTGCGCAGAAGAGGCCGCACCTTCTTGAGCTGCAATTTGTGCCACTGTTCCTTGTTTCTCCGTGATGCAGCGGAGAAGCGGGCGGCGGCGGCGGAGGCTGCCGAAGCCGAGGCCGAGGCCGAGGTGGGGTTTGCGGGCGACAAGGTGGCGGTGCAGCTCCAACGCAGCTTTCCGCTGGCATCGGTCGTCGGCATGGACGACATCAAGCAGGCGCTGCTGCTCGGCGCGGTAAGTGGCAGTGCCGCCGCATGACGACCGGATGAGACGATTTTGGACCAACCTTTGCGTGTTTGGCAGCAGACACGACATCGCCGACGAATCGGACAAACGGCATTTGGCGTCTTCTGGTCTCGTTCCTTCCGCAATCGAGCTCATTGAATTCGAAGCACGATGCAGGCAGCTCGCATCGCCGCGGTCATGCCACGCTCTGGCACATCAGAACCCGCCCCGGTGCTCGCCGCCTTTGGCAGTGTGGCGCGACATCATCATCACGCGCGATGGTCCTGCAGGTGGACAACCAGCTGGGCGGCGTCGCGATCATGGGCAGGCGCGGCACCGCAAAGAGCGTCATGGCGCGCGGCATCCACGCGCTGCTGCCGCCCATCGAGGTCGTCTCCAAGTCCTGGTGCAACGCCGATCCGGAGGACCCCCGCGAGTGGGAGGTGCGCCAGAGCGATGACCCAGATATGGGAGGATGTCAGGACTCGGGACAGATTGAAAGTACACGTTGCCGCCCATCGAGGTCTCGAACTCCTGGTGCAACGCCGATCCGGAGGATCCCCGCGAGTGGGAGGTGCGCCAGAGAGATGGTCCAGATATGGGAGGATGTCCGGACTCGGAAACAGATTGAAAGTACATGTCGCCGCCCATCGAGGTCGTCTCGAACTCCTGGCGCAACGCCGACCCGGAGGACCTGCGCAAGTGGGAGGTGCACGCGGCAGAAATCTCCCGTTTTAGATTCTTCTAATATGTGGAAGTGGGTGCTGCCGCCCATCGAGGTTCTCTCACTCTCCTGGTACAACGCGAGCGGGAGGACCTGCACAACTGGGAGGTGCGCGGCAGGCAGCTGCCATGCAGATGCGATGAACAGATATGCACCGCTTTACGTTGTCGCATAGGCACGCCAGGGCACTGCAGCACAGATGGCGCTGCGCCTCCGCTCTCAAACACAACTTAGGGGAAGTGCATAGCTCAGGATCGCTCCTCCAGAGTGCTTACCTGAACCCGAAATTCAGCGACTGACATTTGCATGCCGCCGTCGCAGGACGGCCTGGAGGAGCGGCTAGGGAAGCAGGCGGGCGACCCGCCGCGGCGGGTGCGCAGCGCGCCCTTCGTGCAGATCCCGCTGGGCGTGACAGAGGACCGCCTGGTGGGCACTGTCGACATCGAGGCCTCCATGAAGGTGCGGCGGCGATCCAGCGGTAGAGGCCTCCAGTGGCGCCGAAACCGGCTCATGTTTCAAAGTTCCAACGCATTGCTGGACGTCATGAAGGACCGCCTCGTGGGCACCGTCGACATCGAGGCTTCCATGAAGGTGTGCGGCAGTTGGATATCGTGATACCGAGATGCTGCTTCTTCTGTATGTTCAAAAACCCTGAAATCCCGCTGCGTTCACAGAGCTCCGCCTGCTGGGTACCGTAGACATCGAAGGTGCAGCGGCCATTTAACGGTAGTCGTGTCCAGTGGCGCCAATGTCGTCTCCGGTTTTGGACATTCCGATACCTTGATATACCGCTGGCAGCAGCGCAGCATGCTGCATGTCGCCGGGGTCAGCGTAGCTGGATCCTTTCAGCGCCGGGAACTCTCCGTGACACATTGCTGTTGCCAAACAACAGGAGGGCAAGACGGTTTTCCAGCCGGGGCTGCTCGCGGAGGCCCACCGCGGCGTGCTGTACGTGGACGAGATCAACCTGCTGGACGAGGGGGTGGCCAATCTGCTGCTGTCCATCCTGTCTGACGGCCGCAACGTGGTGGAGCGTGAGGGTATCTCCATCAGCCACCCGTGAGCGCTGTGAACCAATTATCGTTGTCCTGAAATCTGAATCTGAACAAGCGTGAGTCACCCGGTGTTTGCTTGATGCGGATTTGCGCGGGTGGCCGCCATGTGAGGCGCAAGGGCAACCTCATCAGCTACCCGTGAGTTTCCTCCGCGGTCGGTGTGCCGATCTCACTGATCCGAAGCTGCACGGGTTGGGCACTGCTTCCTCACAACCCTGAGGACAGCTCGCTGCGGGAGCACCTGCTGGACCGCATCGCGGTGTTCCCTTTCCACTTGTGCAGACACATTTTGGTTCAAAGCTGCACTTGGTTCCAGGTGCAAGCCGCTGCTGATCGCCACCTACAACCCGGAGGAGGGGCCGCTGCGGGAGCACCTGCTTGACCGCATCGCAATTGCGCTGTCAGCAGATGTGCCGCCGACGTTCGACGACCGCGTGGCTGCCGTCATGGCGGCCTCCCGCTTCCAGGTGCGTTTGCCGCAACAAAGCGTCAGTGCAGAGTGCGCCAGTGCTGTCAGGATGTAGATGCCCGCCCAGCGTTGGAACGCCAGTGAAGTCGTGCACGCCAATGCGATTTGGGTCAGGAGGTATACTCAGCATGCCTGAATTAAACCGCCGCCCTGGCCCAAGAAGCTTGCCACTCAAACGTTTCATCATGTCTCGTAAACTGTGGTTCTTCCGCATACAGGACGAGTATAAGGAGATGCTGGCAGAGGCAAAAGAGACGACGGACGACCTACGTAGCCAGGTGGGGTGCTGAGACTCTCACTGTCAGTTGACATGTTGAAGCCCGATGCAGAACGCCATAATGCTTGGCCGACGCATGGCACGTGACTTTAGCTGCCATCGACAGCACGCGATGCAGCCAAGCGATGCAGCCAAGCGATGCAGCCAAGCGATGCAGCCAAGAGATGCAGCCAATTGAACGACTGCCTGTGCAGCTGGTTGACCGCCTGCAGAAGGCTTGTGATAGCGGTGGCGGCACGTGCGAGTTCCGTCATGCCGTCACCGCAGGTCATCTTCTCTCGCGAGTTCCTGATGGAAGTCAAGATCGGCGAGAAGCAGGTCAAGTACATCGTGGAGACGGCTCGGCGTGGCCGCGTGCAGGGCCACCGCGCAGAGCTGTTTGCGGTGCGCTAGGGTTTAGGGTTTACCACTAAACCCTAAACCCTTCCGCAACCGCCCTAAACCCTAAACCCTAGCGACCCGCTGTTGCGCCATGCAGCCCGGTCCTGGGACATAGCATTCGACATCTGCGGCTTGTGCACCTCGCCTGAATGCATCCCACCCTGCATGTACGCCTGTCTACGCATCTCGAGTCCTCCGTCTGTCGGGCAATCCAGGTGCGCGCCGCCAAGGCGGCCGCGGCGCTGGAGGGCCGCGGCGATGTGTCACCAGAGGACGTGCAGAAGGCCATCAAGCTGGTCATCATACCGCGCGCCGACCTGGAGGCCATGAATAATCAGGTGAGACCTGGGCCTTCCATCCTGACGGAAAGACAAAATGCTGATATATCTGCAGTGCAGTGGAAATCAGGAAGACGTGCAGAGGACCAAAATGGTCATCAAAACGGTCATCATCTGTACCCCTATCGCCACCACATCATTGCGTCGCACTGCGGCAAACAAGCATCGCCTCATGCTGTGCGCGGATGTCCCTGCAGGAGGAGCAGCAGGAGGATGAGGAGCCCCCGCCGCCGCCGCCGCCGCCGCCGCCAGAGGACCAGCAGCAGGAGCAGGACGAGAAGGAGGAGGAAGAGGAAGAGGAGGAAGACGAGAACGAGGACGAGGTGCGCGCCTCAGGAAATCTGAGTGCGGGCTACCTTGTATCGCATCAACAATCTGCCGCTGGAGGATCAGCAGCGAGAGCACGATGATAAGGGAGCACGATGATAAGGAGGAGGAGGACGAGGAGGGGAAACGAGGAAGAGGTGTGAGCTCGGAAATTTTCATAGCATATTGCTGTACCTTCCCTGATATTGTTGTACCTTCCCTGAGTCCTTCGCCGAGGACCACCAGCCGCAGAAGCAGGACGAGAAGGAGGAAGGGCAAACCGAGGATGAGGTGGGAATTGTCAAAAGTACAAGTCTTGTTGTTATTTTGTGTCTCTAGTGCAAAAACAATCAACAGCGGAAGCTGGATGAGAACGAGGAGGAGGATGACGGAAACGAGGACGAGGAGTTCATGTTCCCTTTCAAGTTGGCCAATTGAGAGAATCTTCAATTGAGAGAGTCTTCAGATGTGCATCTTGTGTCATACAGGAGGAGGAGGACGACCAGCAGCCGGACCAGGTGCCCGAGGAGTTCATCTTTGACAGCGAGGGCGTGGTGCTGGACCCCTCGGTCCTCATGTTCGCGCAGCAGCAGCAGCGGGCGCAGGGCCGCTCCGGCCGCGCCAAGACGGTCATCTTCAGCGAGGACCGGGGCCGCTACATCAAGCCCATGCTGCCCAAGGGTGGGCAGCCTGAGCACTTCGTCTAGCCCGCCGCGCCGGCGTTGCTGACCAAGCGAGCAAACATGCCACCACTGCAAGGCAGCGGCAGTGCGTGAGCCTGGCTGTCGACTGCATGCGCTGGGCTCTTGGCAGTGGTGCGTGGTAGTATCGGCAGCCGCTGCCCAGCTCGATCTTTGCCAAAGCTACAATGTAAACTCCACAACATGGCTGTGCAGCCGGCAGGTTGACGCGGCTGGCGGTGGATGCAACTCGGTAGATTGGCGGCGCAGTATTTTCACTGACTCTTCGTGGCTTCATACTCAGCATCCACTTCGACATCATGCTGTTGCTGTCATGCAGGCGGCAAGCTGGAGCGCTTGGCGCTCGATGCCACGCTGCGGCAGGCGGCTGCTCTACCTTGGGACACGTATTTCTGTCGACCAATGAAGCCCTGTCGATTCTGCAAGCTGGGACATATCTGCATGCGCAGGCGGCAAGGTGAAGCGGTTGGCGGTGGATGCCACGCTGCGGCAGGCGGCGCCGTACCAGCGGTCGCGGCGGATGCGAGCAGAGGCCGCCGAGGCCGCCGGCACCGGCAAGACGCGCAAGGTGTACGTCGAAAAGGTAAGCAATTCGCGACTGTCGAGATTGTTCAGGAAGTTCCCAGAGGGTTTAGGGTTTAGGGTTTAGAGGTCAGAATGCCACCAGCTGCGTCCCGACTGGTGCTGCAGGCTGTGTAAGCGGTGCGTCCCAACATGGTGAGCAGCGTGCGCTTCAGCCGGCTGCAGCACCCGGCATACCCTCAGTCACATGTGGCGACCGTAAACCCTAAACCCTAAATTGCGGGTTTCCCAGGTGGACATGCGCAGCAAGCGCATGGCGCGCAAAGCAGGCGCGCTGGTCATCTTCGTGGTGGACGCCTCCGGTTCCATGGCCCTCAACCGCATGGCCTCCGCCAAGGTGCGAATCTGAGGAGCCGACGACCCTTGCGGGTTTAGGGTTTAGGGTTTGTGCAAGTCCGTTCTGTGCAAGTCCACTGGCAGCGTCCTGCGTGCTTGGCTGCAATGCAGCTTTCGTGCGTGCTCTCTTCGTCAAAGTCAGCTGGAGCGTCAGCAGCCAGGGTGTCCTCAGCAACGAGAGCCGAGACAGCCAGACGTCCAAATCTAGTCGAGAGGCCGCGTCTGATCTGCTACTGCAATACGCGCAGGGCGCGGCGATGCGGCTGCTCGCAGAGAGCTACACCAGCCGCGACCAGGTGACACCTGCTGCTGTTGTGACGCTTCCACTGCTTGCTGTGACAGCAGCTGCTTTATGCGCACACCATCACATAATGTTGTAAAGATGCATCTAGAACAATGTGACGGTTCAAGTGAATCCGGCCATCTCGTGGGATTGTGCTTCAGGGTGGCAGCCGCCGCTTCTGTCTCAAAGCTTTGGCTTGTCAGCGCTCGTCACGCAACCTTACACCTTCCTGCCGCAGGTGTCGCTGATCCCCTTCTACGGCGACCAGGCGGAGGTGCTGCTTCCGCCCTCCAAGTCAATATCCATGGCGCGGCGGCGGCTGGACAGCCTGCCCTGCGGTGGCGGCTCCCCCCTCGCGCACGGACTCGCCACCGCCTGCCGCACCGGCCTGCAGGCGCAGAGCTCGGTGCGCCTTCTCGACATGCAATCAAAGCACCACGCGTGGTCCGCATTCCAATATAAACAAATACCACAATGTCACCGCCCGCGGCACCGGGCAGCAGCCACAGAGAGCTAGATTTGGTGTTTTGATGTAGCTTTGATGTCAGACTGGGACAAACTCCACGTGTCCTGTCGATTCCTGCTCTGAACTTAAGTCGCTGGTGAGTCGGAAGACCTCACCACCTGTTGCCGTGGGGCGACTGCGGGCGCGTGATGGTTATGCTGCTCACTGACGGCCGCGCCAGTGCCTGCACCTGCATTGGGGCATTGGCTGTATTGGCTGAAATGGGCTGAATTGGCTGGGCTCCAAACACGTGTCCGATGCTATGTTCCTCCTCCGCTGCAGGGGGACTGTGGGCGGGTCATGGTGGTGCTGCTCACGGATGGCCGCGCAAATGTCAGCCTGGCAAAGAGCAACCGTGACCCCGACGCGCTTGCTGAGGACGCGCCCAAGCCCTCCACGGTGGGCGCTGGACTTGGGGACGTGCACTTCTGCCCTGAAGCCTGTGTCTCCTTTGCCTCTTCCGCCTTTCCATGCGGCACGTCGATCTGGTAAGGCTCTCTGCATGCCGGCGGCTGGCACCAGTCGCTGAGCATGCTGTGCAAGGTGGATGTTGACAGCATACATGAGATGCTGAACAGCCTGGTGTCTGTCGCTGCAGGAGGATCTGAAGGACGAGGTCATGAGCATGGCCAAGAAGATTGGCGCCGCAGGTGATCCGCTGCCGCCCAAATCGCTCATATGCTACATCATGCACAAGAAGACACACAACCATGCCTACCCAGCAGCCTTTTGACTGGACGCCACTGTGTCTCTGATGTGCAGCGCTGTCAGCAACGCATCATGCGATGTGCTGTCTGGCCGCGCTGCCACGACATCCTCTGCGACTGGAGAATGCCGTTGCATCAGAGCTGGAAAACTGACTCATCTTGTCTTGCCTGCACCAGGCTTCAACCTGCTGGTCATCGACACAGAGAACAAGGTGGGTGGGCGTCGGACCCTAAACCCTAAACTCTAAACCCTAAACCCTAAACCCCTAAGTTCGATAGGGCGTCTTTGCCTGGGGCCCCATCACGTGGCTGGCTGGCATTCTGCTGCCCCTGCAGATGGATGGCCATTCTGGCTCGGCTGATTGAGTGCCTTGTACGCTTGCGCCCTTGGAATATGCACTCTAAACCCTAAACCCTACACCAGTGCCCATCGAGCTTGCACATGGCAGCTGAGGCATTTCTCCTTCCGAATGTGCAGTTCGTCAGCACCGGCTTTGCCGAGGAGATCGCCAAGGTGGGTTGCCCTAAACAATAATGATGAAAAGGAACCTGCCCTGTCTGCATGCCTCTTTCAAGCGTTCGCCACTGCAGTAATGAGGGTGTGCACATCGCAAAGTATCGTGCTGAGCTGCGCATTCCTGACCTTCTGCTGTCGTCCTTGGCTGGGAGCAGGGCGCTAGCGGCCGGTATTACTACCTGCCAAACGTAAGCTATTTTTTGCTAGTTGATAAATATTAAAAAACCGCCTTGCCTCACTGCACACCTGTCCCCCCTCTCCATGCGCTTTGCTTCCTTGTCGATCTTCAGAAACATGCCTGTTGCCACAACGCCCCTAACTGTCGATGCGCTCGAAAGCGCCATCCATCTTGCTAGAAAGCGCCGATGTCGTGCTTGACGCAGATCCTGTCGTTTCACCTGATCTGACCATCTGCCCCCGTGTATTGCATACAGGCCAGCGACCAGGCTATCGCCATGGCGGCGTCGTCAGCAATGGCGGAGGCGAAGGCGATGTGAGCCGCACTTAGCGACCGCTCGGGCCTTGCACACCCTGCCATGGATTTGACGCCAGACTTGGCGCCGGCTCGGCGCCCGCAGCTGCCGTGTGCAGGTGTTAATGGCTGACTTTGGCACCGATCTGCCACCCGAGCTGCAAAGGGTTTAGGGTTCAGGGCTGGCTTCCGTTTGCAGGCGCCCATGCGGGCGGCTGCACTGACTGATTGCTGGCCAGAAACCCATGAACGGCAGCCAGCATGCCCCTGGATTCCAGGAAGAATTGAGTGGGGCTGGGCTGTTGGTGCAAGCGTTGATGGACACTTCAGGATGGAAAACGCAATGCAGTCTGTTGGAATACATACTCCTCAGCTCTCAAGACGCGCACTGTCTACGTAAGAGGATCTTCCCATTTTGTTCGGAACCTCTTGAAACACTGTTGCAACAAGGTACCTAGGCATATTCAAGTACATTACACATTACAAGTGCGTCTTCGTCCAGCAATGTAGATTCCCATGAATCGGCGGCAACGATCCACCACTGCGCCTCAGCACACGCCTGACCTTCTCAGCTGCCGCGGTAGGTGCTGTACCCGTAGGGATTCCACGTCAGCGGGATGTGGAAGTGCTGGTGCACCTGCAGCAAGGCAGCCTCTTCCTCATGTCAAATCTTCAAAGCGTCTGAGACGAGCAGAAAGAGCGCAACATCTAGATTCTCGAGCCATCCAAGCAGTGTTTTGGTGAAGTGCGGCCGAGCAGCTGTCCTGGTGCTGTGAGCACCACCCTGAGCAGATCGAGGCGTGTCCTGTATGTGTGCGTCGGCAGAACAACAAACCCGCTTGGACCGTGCGGCATTCGCAATCACGGAGGCTCGCCTGATCAGGAGCCACGTTGAAGACGACACTGACGGTGGGGTAGAAGGGCTGCGCCGGCCAGATGCCGGGGTGCGCATCGCGGCAGCCCGCCATGTACGCCTCTGTGCCAAACACCACCCTGTAGCGACCTGCGCAGAGGGCAGGTCGCTAGGGCAGGTCGCAGGTGATTAGGTCTGAAGGTCTCCGAACCCGTGATCAGAGCAGTGGCGCGATGCAGATCCGCATGCGCGCCTCTGCTCACACCCAAGTTCTGTATATGCCTTGATTGTTTTTTCAAACTTTTATTTTGCAACTTCAATCATAAAAAAGCCTTTGCTAGAAAGCCCCGGCATTCCGTGTTTGTGCCGTGATGGGCTCGTGCTTGTGGCGGCACGAAGATCATCCGCTGCCGACCTCGCCTTCAACCATGAACAGTCGACCCGTCTGTCCGAACATGTGTGAGTGGCCACCCTGCAGCAACGTGGTTGCCGTGCGGCAGAGCAGTAGGGTTTGGGTTTGCCTGTAAACCCTAAAACCCTAAGCCCTAGTGTACCTTGGCATGTGCCGCCAGCTGTGCGCGCCTCCATCCCCACGGCTTACATAACCCGCACATGGGAACGTGGATGACACAACGTCGAACAACAGATGAGCACAAACCTGGCGCGACGTGGTCTCCGGGCGGCAGCCTAAACCCTAAACCCTAAGCCCACGCCCGTCCGCACTGCTGCGCCATTCGTGTATCCTGCGACGTCAGCTCATAGTTGAGAAGCTGACCTGGCGCGACGTAGTTTCCGCGCGGCAGCAGCGCCGGCACGCGGCCGTCGCCGTCGGTGCGGGCCTCCGCGACAGTGTCCCAGGCACAGCCGCCGCCGCCAGGCGCCGCGCGCTGCAGCGTGATGAGCACGCCGGCCGCCGGGCGGCCCAGGGCCGTGTCCAGCACGTGGCTGGTGACTGGCGATGTTGCGCCTGCAGTGCACAACAGAACGAGTGCTCAGAGGGCCTGATGCGAATTAGCCTGATGCGAAGCCTGATGCGAATTAGCCTGGTGCGAATTAGCTATCGAGTGTGCTGCAGCGTGACGAGCACGCCGGCCGCCAGGCGGCCCAGGGCCGTGTCCAGCACGTGGCTGGTGACTGGCGATGTCGCGCCTGCAATGCACAACAGATCTGTTGTAGAATGAGTGTTCAGAGGGCCTTATGCGACTTAGAAATCGAGTGTGCTGCAGCGTGACGAGCCCCCCCGCCGCCGGGCGCCCTGGAACCGGACTTAGGGCTTAGGGTTTAGGGCGTAGCTGGTGACGGGCGACGACGCTCCTGCATCGTGGCCACAGGTCGTCAGAGAAGGCCAGAACAATACGTGCGTTGAAACTCGAAACAGTCAAAGTAGTCAAAGTGTCCAGCACAAGCATGCAGGGCCAGTGGGCAGGTCCGCATTCCCACCGACAGTCTGCAGCCTGCACCGCCAGCACTGCTGCTGCAGTGAAATTAGGCGTTGCCGGAGTCGCACGACGGCACAGATGCAGCGTGGTGACCGCAGACACTCCAGGCGCAAAGCCCAAGCGCCTAAACCCTAAGCGCCTAAACCCTAAGCGCCTAAACCCTAAGCGCCACCTGCGGGGGCTGGCGGAAGGGGCGCCGCAGCGGGCTGCGCGCCAAAGAGGCCCGCAAGACGGCGCTCTGTGATGCGCATCTGCTCCGCCGCCGCCTGCACCAGCTCCTCGTGCGGCGCCTTGCCACATCTGCCACCAGCATATGTGCAGTGAAGAAACGAAACATGGGCAAGGAGTGGGGTGCATCTGCGGCAGAGCCGCATCTGCTCCGCCGCCGCCTGCACCAGCTCCTCGTGCAGCGCCTTGTCGTACCTAGTAGACGAATGAAATGACATGACTGGTTAAACATATTGATAAGGAGCGTCTGCGGCAGAGCCGCATCTGCTCCGCCGCCGCCTGCACCAGCTCCTCGTGCGGCGCCTTGTCTCGCCTGCAGGTCGAAACTCCTATTGATGCGGGGCAACCGATGGTGCATCTGCCAGGCCACGGCGTTGTGCCCACCCCGCTCGCTGGAGGCATCTTGCATTGCCGTCCGATGGGCTTCACATGCGCTAAAGACGCTTATGACCAGCCAGATTGATGCTGCCAAGTCGCTGCATGTAGACTCTCATGCTTCGTGGCGCAGCCTCACCGGCGCTTGATGGCAGCCAGCACCTTGCCGGCGCTCCTGCCGGCGGCAAAGATCAGGAACACGTGCCCGAACTTCGCCTCGTACCGCCGATTCATCTCCGCCAGCTCCTGCGGCAGAAACTCGATTCTGGTGCAGATGCTATGTGCAAGCAAGGATTCCAGCCACCATGGGCTGCAAATGATGCACCTTGTACAGGGCTCGAATTTCACTGGTAGTGCTGGCAGACTGTTCACTGCAATTCAGCCAAATTGGCAGAGTGCACATGTCTAATGATTCTGAAACGAGTCAGATGCGCTGGCTGTTCCAGCTTGCAGCTCACCTGGTAGACAGCATCCGGCGCGCCTGTGGCCGACGCCTGCTCGTGACGGCTCATGTCGGCGAAGCCGCCGAGCTTGGCTTTCAGAGCCGCGGCGTCGCCGATACGTGGGTGCGCGCCAAAGGCCTCTAGCCAGCCCGCCACGCTCGTCTGCATGCAAGGATGCAATGAGCCGGGTAATGACGCAGCTTTCGTTCCGGGCCCGGGCTGGCCCGGCTGCCGCAGAATTTGGACCATCTTTGGCTGCATGCCACTGCACAACGATGCTGGCTGCCCGCTGTGCGATGCAGTCCGCACATTGGATGCGAGCCAGGAGCTCGGGTGCCATGGGGAATGTGCCGATGGATGCACCGCTGCTGCTGATGCGCTGTCACCAGGGCCGCAGCGGCAGGACAGCAGGTTGTCAGTGACCCACCTGGTGCCACCAGATATCGCGGCAGACGTCCACCAGGGCTTCCAGGCTGCCGCACGCCGCTGCGTCCGTCCCCAGACGGGCGGTAACCTTTGCGGCAAATGCGCGGCAGGCGCAGCAGTCGAAGATCTGCACCTCCGTGACGCCGCCTGACATGCTGGGCTTGATCTGACACCTCGGCGGGCCAGCCCACAGACCTCTTGAAATAACTTCGCGTTGTGTCGCGCCGCAGCAGGTTCCTTGGCAAACCCGTCTGAAGCCTCACGATCGAGCAGGAGATGCGCGGTGAATTACACAACCCAAGATGCAAGCTGTAAGGACGGTAGGCCTTCCTCAAAAACGGGTGCACGTCGAATTTGACTGGGACGATCGAGCTAGGGCATGCACGATCGAACGCCTGTTGTGCGCAGACACGGCACTTGACGGCTTCGTGCCGTCGAGACAGCTTCGCTTGAGATATGTAGCGGCGCGAAAAAGACTTGTGAGAGTGTAGCGACCATGTTCTTTGCTGAAGTGCTGGGCATCAGCTTGTACTGTTCAGCCATGATTGATTGGCTTTTAAGGCACGTTGGCTCCTCAGTGGGAACCAAGACCTCATCCTAACATAAGACCCGGGGACTCTGACTCCGCAGGTACCGGGTCGCACCCAGGCACACGACCGGCGAGGTGCAGCGCCGACGCCGACCCCCAGGTGGGGGGCCCACCACATCGATCGGTTACATTGCCGTGCCTGGGCTATCTGCAGGGCGGGTGGGTGAGAAAAACTTCAAGCGAAGCCTTTCCGCTACTGAACAGCACGAGCTGATGCCAGCGGCGTGCACAGGAATGCCGTACGCTGTGCTCCAGCGCTGGGCCTGAGTTGCGCGCGCAATTTAGCCTGTTTTACATCACATTAGCTGCCTCTAGTCAGGGCCATTATCATTTCAGCAATGAGGGTCGAGCTCCGGTGACGCAGTCCTTTGGGACCGCAAAAGTCAATAACGAGAGCAGAAGTCTGCGTGTTCGTTGGTATCAGGGCGGCAAGACTTGCTGGAAGGTATCTGAATCACCTGATCGTCAAGCTTGCACACCCAGTACACATCTTCCAGCTACGTCGGAAAGAGTCGGCATCTCTAAACACGTGACGAATCGGTCGGGTAACTGCAACCCTTGCCAGTCCAACAAAACAAGGGTGTTCATGCGACGACACCTCTCTGAAAGCATGTAACACGTCTGAAAGAAAATCTCACAAATCTATCTCACAAGTTCCCTCGAACCTGATAGCAGGCCCTGGCAGATCAACAAATCCTGTGCATATGCTCGCAGCCCCCGCTCCGCATGACGCTGCGACCCTGAGCGCCGCCACACTGGCATGCTGTGGGCCTGCCACACTGCATGCTCCAAAGCCTCCAGTTTGTCCAGGATATTGCAATGCACGACATGCCAGCTCTCAGACCTGCAATGATCTGTGCCTGCACGGCGGCTGCCATGGCTGCTGAGTCCCCCTGCGGCAGCGGCGCCACGGGCGGCCCGGCGAAGCACAGGATGCTGATGCGCTGCCTGCCGCGAGCAGCCCGATGGCACGGCCGCCGCCAGGTGTGTGCATCTCGAGCACGTGCCCGAAGCACCACAGCCACCTGAAGACCTCCGTGTCCCCCAAAAGGGCACGCGGCACCGTGAAGCCGGCGCCAGGAAGCCGGAGCCAGGTAGCGAGCCTGCTGACCTCCTCAGGATCCGGTAGCGCCAGGAGATCCAGCGCCGCCAGGATGGGATGGCCGTCGGGCACCGCGTCGAGCTGCCACTCCTGCTGCAGGCTGAAGCTGCCGCTGCTGTAGGCCGCCAGAAAGGCCGCCAGCTGGTACACCATCCGGTCCCGCATGCTGCCCAGACCCTTCTCTGTGGGCGTCTCGAGGTGCAGGCGGTCCACGGCTGTCCCATCCCGCATGTAGACGTGATACGCCGGCACCGCCGCAGCAATGGCTGCTGCAGATGGCGGCCTCAGCGAGTCTGGTGTGCGTGTCAGATGCGTCTGCAGAAACGCCAAGAGGCGCTGCTGGATCGCCGGCGCAGGTGGCACAGGGGCGGCAGCTGCGGCTGGCTGGCCCGCATGCCGCCCCGCCATGCGGGCTTAGGCGCCCCTCAGCTGCGAGGACAAGACATGTATGCAGCCATCAGGACGTATGCATGAGCCTCAAGAACTGCACTGATCCATGCATAACGGACAGGCCCGGACTTTTGGTAGCCCTCATGCCAAGTTGCACTGAGCAGCTGAATTGGATGGGAGGGACTATCGCAAATCAAACAGCAAAGCAGTATGGCATTCACAAAAGAATGAGCGGCAAAGAAGCCAAAGAGGCAAGAGGAAAGGCATCAACGCACATGTACATCGACACACAATGCGACGCCCACGTGTGCCCGTCCTGCGGCACAAAGGAGGAGGGCCGCGGAGGGACCGGGCGGCCAACGTAGGTGGTGCGCCACAGCTGCAGCGCACGGCGTGCGGCAGGCGTGAGCTCGTCCTCAGCGTCCACGCCGCACTCGAGCAGGAAGGCAGACTCGATGTCCTTGCGTGTAAAGGATGCCTGCCGCGCAAATCCCGTGACACTCAGATCTGATGCTCCACCTCCATGATTGAACACTGTGATTGCCCGCCAGCCGTCGAATGTTGAGCGTGCCACCACTCAACGCTGGAGTCGACGACTTCGTCGGTTGCGATTTGCATATCTCATCCTTTGAGCAGGGTTCGGCAGGTTGAACTACTGTACAAGCGTGTCGCACCCGCGGAAGTAGCTTGCCGTCTGCGATTGAGGAAGACCACTCACGCGCGAAGGGGAGCAGAAGCGTGGCGTAGGTACCAAAGACCTTTTTCACCTGTGGTACAAACGAATGATTGGCATGTTTGATTCAACTAGCGACAGCAACCTCCTGCATGACGGTTTGAAGCAATGTGTCAAATCCGCGTGTTAAACATGACTCACCACCGCGGCGTCCGCGCTGTCGGCGGTGCGGCCATGCAGCTCAGCCAGGCAAAGCTGTCTCGCGGCAGCGCCCAGCCGGCTCGGCGACCTGATCACGGCCTAAGCGGCGAATAATGCAGGTCAACGAAGTCCGCACATTTTCCGTCAACTTTGAGCACTGCAGTTTCCGCAACAACAGCAATGCATGCCAGCTCTCCGACAAAACAAATCCACCAGTTCAGTCGGCTCACACACCTGCTCGTTGGCCGTCAGGGCGGCGAGCTCGTCGACAGCCTGAGATAGTCACAGGCTTCGGAAGTGCAGTCAGAACTGCAGAGTGCAATGTTCATGACAGCACAGCTTCGCGAGCAGCTTGTCGCCACTCAGACACACATGAAATGATGCGAGGAAAAAGCCGCTGCATGGCAGCTGTCTCGACGAGCTGGACTTGGTGCTGTCGTCAGTACTTGGCGTGCCGGTTGCACGATCGCTGCCGGCCTTCGGCTTGTGCGGAGCACGGGAGGCTGCGCGCCTCAGTCGACATGTGGTGCTATCGAAGCTGCTATGAGATGCACAGCATGCAGAGGAGATGTCTGTAAGCGCTTGCTCGCAGGATCCTACCTCAGGGGTCGCAAAGTCCGCCCGTCCTGCCTGCGAACCACAGGCAATACATGGTGTAGTGGTATGCTCCATCCGATGCACTACACAGACGCCCGAATGCCACGATGATGTGGACAGGTTCTTCAAGGTTGCAGCCACCCACCATTCACCACGCCTCGCAAGTTCGTGCGCGGTCGTTTTGCTGCAACCTGGAGGGGCCAATGTTCGTGTTGAATTACACTGCTCACAACGATGAAGGCAATTTGAAAGTCAAAGAGTTTCGAAGTGGTCCACATCCAGCAGCTCTCTTTTGCTGAACTGCTTGCTGAAATGCCAAGTGGTGCCTGATCAGGGCAATCTTATCTCTTAGACGGCGTCTCAAGTTTGACGCCGTCTAAGAGATAAGAGCTCATGCAAGATAGTCCCCGAATTGGCACCTGCGACATATATATCGACGCGCTGAGGATTCCGACACGACCTGCCCCTTAGGCACTTTCCTTACGTTCGGTGCATTCCGACGTCAGATTGCAGCGCGGGTGACATTGAAGAACTCAGAGCTGTAGTGGTGTTCGCTGCAGCACGCAGTGATCTCGCGACTTCACTATGAGATCAATCGATCACATTCTCTCCGAAAGCCTGAGTCTCTGGGTGACCTGTCCCCGAACAGTCACATGTCGACAAACTGCTCAATGATGAGCCCGACTGCAAGGCACCAGAGATCTTACAGTCAGCCGGACCTTGGCTGCCTGAAAAGCAGTCCCGAGCTTTGAGCAACTGTGCAGCTACACAGCTGTTCGAAAGCCGACTCGTTGCTCTGTGAATGTTCCGGCTCGGTTCAAGGCTGCTCTAGCAGGCATGGCGCACATGCTTGATCTCGTCGTGCCGCAATAATGCCAGAACGGTGTGTGCGGCATCGGCTGCACAATGCGCCTGCGCTGGTGCAAATAATTCTGGCAGAAGCTGGCAGATCTGGCTCTAGAGATGCCGCCTGGTACTGTCTCTTCATCTTGTTATGGTGCAAGCGTACGTTAGCGTGCAAAGTCCCCCGGATCATGGTTGTCGAGGGTTTTGATCTGCCATGACGCAACTTTGACATTCCTGCAGGGCAGCAGTGCGACTGTCAGTTCATAGTGGATATACAACAGCTGAAAGTGCTCACAATGCAGGCCTGAGTGTACGTGCTGCAACGGCGTGTACCTTCGAAAATATTTGCGCAACAGTCAGGTGTGTGGTGGCGTGACCCCGATTCGCTGCTGTGCAGCCTAAGCAGAGCCCAGTTTACGCCGTGGATCCATGCACTCCGAAAGTTGTTTGGGTGACTGCACGGGCCGCCTAATGATGTACAATGTGAAGTACATATTGCATGCAGACGCCAGGTACACCGCCCTACGACTTGAACTGCCATGCCTGCTGGAACGCCAGAAGGTCAAAGCCCTGGCCCTTTCGTGGGGTGCCGCGGCGGCAGTAGGCTCATGCACAACTTGGCATATCAGCAGCTTGTGGCGGCTCAAGCCTCTCGATTTCCAGCGTGGTTGCAACAAAGCCCCTGCCGCGAAAGTGAGGCCCTGTCATGATAAGCCCGCTGCACGCGGCTATCCGAATGTCCCGCACCCACCTCGTCATTGGTCTGTGTCCCGTACAGGAGCGCGAACAGCCGCGCACCACCTGCAAGCGCACGCGCGAGGAATCCGCGGCGCTAAACCCTAAACCCTAAACCCGGCGGCAGCACGTAAGCAGCATTCCTGGCTCACGACAGCCTTCCAGCGTCCTTCATCGGCTGCACGCGAACCGCCGCCCTGGTGTTCACGGCCGCCTCGCAGCGCCTGAGAGTCTCGGCTGCTGGCGTCAGCGACCACGGCGCCAGATTAGAGGGCCGGCTGGCGACGGCAATGGGAAACCGCATCTGCAGTATGCAGCGGCGAGCCAGCTAGCCTGTTACGTATGCCGCGCCCTCACTGGCTCACAGCATCGACAGCCACCTCCAGGCGCCTCGTCCTGCCTGGCGGCGTGTCCCGCCTCACAGCAGCCTGCCGATCACGGCAGCCTGCGCCTGGGGCACAGTCAAGCTGGAGGCGGCGGCAGCGCCGCAGATGGCCGTCGCCTGTCACTGCCGCAGCTGCCAGGCGGCCACCGGCAGCGCCTTTGCGCTCGCCTCTGCGCTGGACGCTCACTTCGCGCCAGATCAGGTAGTTGCCCTTTCTCGACGCTACAGTAACTTGTCAAATGCGTTGTGCACGCAAACAGCAGGGAAAAAGGATTCCTGGAGCCGCCATCAATAGGGACAGAATCGAGGGGCTTCTTGAACATCGAATATTGTGCAGCCTTCCCGGCACTCATATTCACGTCTGCTGCAGGTATGCGTGACGGCCGGAGAGGACCTGCTGGTACCGTACCAGGCGCCAGGGGCCACACTGGCGCGGCACCACTGCGGTGCCTTCGTCGCTCGCATCTACGTTGCCCGCCACGATGCGACGAGCCCGACAATATCCTGCGCCAAGGCGTAGTTTCAATCGCAAAATCCGGAATCACTGCGCCGCGACAGATGCATGTGCGTGTCCAGATGCTGCATGCCTGGAGTCATCATGATCCAACCCCGTGGCTTGTGCTTGTGTAGGTGTGCAAAGCGCTTTCAACAGAGTGGACTGTGGAGGGGCCAGCGGCCAGGATGCCGGAAGGCATTGCAACGGCATCAGCTTGCCGTAGGCATCTCGAGCATTTTGTGTGTTGTTGTATTTTTTGTTAAACCTCTGCATCTTCTTCCCACAGGCGATCGGCGCGGGCAGAGTGACGAGCCGAGCGGGGGCTGCTGATCCTGCCTGGGCACCCAGTCACCACACCTTCTACGGCGAGCGCTGCCTGGACGTTGCTGACGGCCTGCCCAAGTGGTGGGCTCCTCGTCACTCGTCCGCCGTGCATCACCACAGGAATCACACAGAAACACTAAACTACCGCGTGCATGATCACGGATTGATGCAGAGACAGTTTCGATATGTAATCGTAAGCAGTGTCCCACCGCCGCAAACTCTCTGGCCTTTTCGAATTCTACGTCGGGTCCTCTTCTTGGTAAATCTAGCCTATCGAGTCGAGTACGGTTCAGAACGTAGCGTGGCTGTTGGCATTCGCATCGCCGCAGCTGCACACGGCATTTTGACACCATGTGTCCGCCTGCCGTGCAGGCGCGAGCAAGTGGGCCCAGACCGGTAATTTGCAGGAGCATCCGGACCCGCCTCTGCTCCTGGTTGCTCAGGGAACACTAAGTTGGACTTAGTATCCCTGGGTTGCACACTGGCCCTACGCGTGTACGTCCTGCATCCTGGGGGCTGCTGCTGTGGGGTTCAGGTTTGCCACTCACTGCGGCGGCGCAACTGTGGCCCATGGCTCGCCCCAGGAAACGGTACCCAGTGCGGCATGCAGGTCAGAAAATATGCACAGGCTTGATTGGCAGGTTTTCACGAGACCAGCTTGGGCGTCGCAGCTCAATGGATGGAGAACACAATCGAATATCATACGATGAAATCTGCACGGGCGATCGTGACGTCCGATGCCGTACTGCAGCCACCGATTTCGAGTTCAGGCACAGCAACATCCGGACACAAAATATGTTGATTTGCGTTTCATTCAGGGGCAAAACCCACGCATCGACAGCTGCGAGGAACCACAACTGCGGCGGATCCGGAGCTGTCGGGTGAGTTCTTGACCCATCAGCGGCAAAAAACTTTGGTCACGACACGGTCCTTTCTTGGCGCGGGGGTTTTATCCATTCTGTTTGAGTACTGCGCATGAGGGGTGCGATGGCTGCAATCGCCCTTGGCAAGTTGGCAGATGCGAGATGTGCGGGTTGCGTCTGTGGTCGTAGCCGCCGTTAGGTTTCTTCTGCCAGCGAGCTGTCTCCGCGTATACTACTTTTTCGTGAAGCTATCGATAGGCTATACAAAAGTTGGCAATGCTTGTGTTCTATGTCCTGATGGGCGCCATATTGAGTGACGAGGCCGCCGGTGTGACAAGACACATAATCGAGGGCGGTCTGGCCTGGGGTGCTCCGCATTGCTGTTTTGCGACCATACACACGATCTTTGCCAGCTTTCCAAACTGGGCGGGTCGGGTGGCGTTCTACGTGGACGGCTTTGCAATGGCTGACTTGCCGATGGGCACGTGAGGTCCCGGCGATTGTCTTTACCAGCGCGGTCGCTGTCGACGTACGCTAGCCAGTACTTCCGAACTATCCTGACGGGTTCTGCTGAGTCTGCACATCTCAAACACGAGATCGTCAAAGCAATAATCGGTGCACTGACAGTCCAGCAGACCTGTCCATCTTTTGGCATGTGTCTACCAGACTGCTCGGTGATTGGCGAGAGCAGGACTAAACTACATCACTTCCAATGTGCAGGGTGATGGCGCGGCCCCTGCAAACAGCTTTGTCATCCCACTGCCACATGACGGCCGCTGCGGCGTTTCTGATGCTCACCATGGTCAGCCTACAAGCGAGCTGCACCGCCGCCGCCGCCGACTCATCAGGTGTTCCTCTCAGGACTGTCCTCAAGAAGAGTCTCGATCTACGAGTGTGGTTCCATGCATGGTCACGAATATTGCGCCTGTGCGCGCTACGAGACTCTTGAGCGGACCTTGCAGCTATTTGCTGGCGGGAGCTGATTCTGCTGGCTCCTCTGCCCTTTTTCCGGCAGTAGGTGTCAGGCTGAATCAACCGGGCCTGCACATGACATTCCTCCACACTTGCAATGCAGTGGCGGCGGCAACCGCGCCTGTGAAGGCGTCGCTGCTGGCGTGCCGCCAGGACAGGGGCGGCCGGCAATGCGCCGCGTGCTCGGCGGCGGCCGGCTGCACCCGCGTGGCGGACTCATCTCGCTTTACCCTGCTCGACCGCCGCGCAGGCGAGTGCTGCATTCTGCCTTTTGTTGCTCGGAGACAATTTGAGGCCTGCACTGCATGCAGTCACGTCCGTCGGCGCCTTTTGAATGCCTCATACTTGTGACAACACAACTGCTCGGACAGCAACAGCACTCAGCAGCGATGTGATGTTGAAGGATGGTGAAAGCCGCATGTGTCGATGTTTGCAGTGCCCAAGGCCGGCTATGAGCGGACAGGGGGGCCCAAGGGCGCGCGCAAGTGCCAGCCGGGTTACTCAAAGTCCAGCCCAGGGATGTACAAATGCCAGCGGTGCTCGTCGACCAAGGTGCAGCCTCTCCAGGGCCAGAAGTCGTGCGTCAAGTGCGCTGGCGGGCGCGCGGCGAACCCCGCCCGCACAAGCTGCGTCGGTGCGCCTCCGGTCGCCCAGCTGTGCTCTGTGCTCGAGCTCTTTCGTCATGTCCCGAAAGGCATATGCCGCAGTTGTATCATTCTGCGCAGCGCACACCCGACACAAACACACCCAGCATCTTTCGAACTCTGCGCCACAGCTGCCGCTGTGCCCAGTGCAGCCAAGACCACCACAAGGCCCACCAATGTGAAGGCCAGCCCACCAAAGCCGCCTCCCTCATCGCCGCCGCCGCCGCCCGCCGCCGCGCTGGCACCCGTGGTAGTTGCCGGCGGCGCGCACCTCCGGTTCCAGGGCTTTGCGACGAAGCCCACATCTGGAGACTATGCGGACACGAGCGTCCTCCCCGGCGCCATCCAGGTGGTCGCTCGCACCATCATCTCTTCCAAGTGTTGCGTGTGCAGCGGGTGGCGTCCGCCGCTATCCCTGGCTGCCCTGGGCAGGATCAGGGGTGCCAACTGCTGGACCGGAAAAAGCTTAGCAGTCGAGCTGTTGCCTCTTGCCGTGGCATGGTCGCCGCCATTTCTGCGCAACTGTCAGCCTGCGCCCCATGGGCTGCTGGGAACCAGTCGCACAGCAGCCTCCTTGGTCATGACCATTGATCAACGCAGGTGCTCACGAACCAGTTTGGCGACACGGCGAGCATCACCTCCGCGGACGGCGCCCCATTCGATCTCTTCTCATTTGGCATCTGCGGGTGAGCCTGGACTTGGATGTCGTCTGACTTCTCTGGCACTCTGCACCCGACTCTCCGAACCACATACAATCTGCAGCTGCACCAGCCATGAGCCTGGCTGCCATGGCGCCGTGTGGCACACCTACCGCGCATCATGTGCACGTATCTGTTTAACAGACACTCACACATGATGCGCGGCGGCACCACAGCAGCAGAGCAGACCTGGTGATAACCGCCCAGGCAAGCCAGCAGCCGCTGATGCCCCATGATACGGCCTCGCCAGCTGCCAAATTCGACTCAAGTCCATCGCATTGCTGCACCTTGCAGGGTGAGCCGCTCTGCGCTGAGTCTCACAATCACAGCGGCGCCCGCGGGGGCGGAACAGGTGATTGGCATCGCCTTGTAGCACAACGTTTGTAGCGTTTGTAGCACAACGAGAAATGGCTGCAACTACAACATCTTGTGGATCCGTGTTTAGCTTCTCGTGTGGGTCTGTTGTTTCCATCTGACAGCGTTTTCGGCCTTGCTGTTCGGACCAGGTGATCAACATCGGCACAGATGCGGCTCCCTTCAATGTCACCACTGCATTCAGGGGCGTCACCTCCATCACCTTTGTGCCATCCGTCGCCAACTCGATGGCCGCCGGCCGCCGCCTCGCCGCAGCGCAGGTGTGCGCCTCCACATACTCTACGTGGAACGCAGGTGCTGCATCGGAATGGCGCGTCGCCTGCTCGGGGTTGACTTGTGGCTTTATATAAAGCCATACATGCCTTGTGGCTCTATATAAACTTGTGGCTTGTAATGCCATATATGACTTGTGGCTTGATATAAAGCCATATAAAGCCATATATGCACACAGTGGCTGTCGGGCAGCATATCTAGTGTGCCACATGGCGAGCTTCATGTTCATCGTTTCTGCAGGCGTCGCCGCTGCAGTACGCGCTGTCCGCCATCGTGATTGCGGCCAGCCCGGTGCTGGTGGACACAGGTACATTCCTTGAGGCAACCTGTTAGCTGACAGGTTGCCTGCAGTAATAGTGCTATAGCACTACTAGTAGTGCTTTTCCGCATTGCGTTGGCGCTGCCCTGCGTCGCCTGTAGTACTACTACTACAAACCGCAATGCGGAAATTCCACTGAGCACTCCTGGACACCTACGGTTGTACGTGCCTATTTCAACTTCTGAAAGTCACCATCACAACCTCCAGAGAGGAAGAGGGTTTATCTTTCCTGCAATTCCTCAGAGTCGGTGCCCTACAACACGCGGTCGCCGACCGCCGCTGCCGGTGTCAAGACTCTGGCCTTTGACGGCTTCCTGGTGGAGCCCACCAGCGGCGACTACGCGGGCACCGCCTTCAGCGATAACGCCACGAGAGTGAGCGCTCGCTCAAGTTATCGTGCCTGGTATTGTTGCGCCTGTGCAGACGATCGAGCACAGTCGCTAATACAGGACATCTGATCTCAGGCCCGCTGACGAATCTCTCTGACGCTCTCTGACACAAACCATCTCTCTCTCTGACACAAATCACTGATGCACCAGCATAGTGCTGGCGTGACACCCACAATTGCGGTTTCAATGACGGTGACAGCGTTGCTGAGCACTTTTCACGCCGTCACCCGCAGGTGCTGACGAATGCCTTTGGCGACACAGCCAGCATGGCCGTCGTCGGTGGTGACTCATCAGGCTTCTCGCTCTTCTCCTTCTACATCAGTGGGTGAGCAGAGACGCAAGCCGTGCTGTTTGTGCATTTAAGAGTCCGGGACTGGTGCCCCCAGTGCAACTTGAGATCTGTCGTATCCATGCGCAACGTTTGGGAGCTGCGAGTGAGCAGTTGCCGCGAAAGCGAGCCTGCACAACGCAAAGTGCAGCAGCTTCTTTCCTCAACCTATGCTGCCTTCAATGGCTGCCTTTCGAGGCTGTCACGTCTTTGAAGGTCCAGGGCACACGACTGAAGGCGACGCCACACAGTTTTGAAGCCTCGTCATGCAATTCGCGCAGTGTGGCGCGCTCCAATGCGCTCAGCGTTACACTAGTTGCGTCGCCGGCAGGCCAGGCGAACCAGACCGTTTTGATCCCGGCGGACGCCGGGCCGAGGCTCGTGATAACCTCCTTCCGATCCGTCACCTCCGTCACCTTCGTTCCATCTATGCCGCCTACCGCCAGCCGCCGCCGCCTTGCCGACGCGCTCGCGTCACCGCTGCAGTTCGCGCTGAGCGACATCTTCGTCGCCTAGATGGAGACCTGTGCCGGCTGGGTGGCAGCGGATCGCATGGCGTGCCACGGAACTCTGAGCGGCTCTCTCCAAGGAATGGGGAATACCACACCGCCGCATAAGGGATCACTCGAGCTATGTGTGCGACACTCTGTCAAGAGCTGTGCAGAGCTATGCGTATGACACTCTGTAATCAGGGAGTACACGAGCCACTTCTCAGCAACTGCGGTGTCTGCAAGTTGACCGACATCCGACAGTACTTCCTTTTATGTGTCGTGCATCTATGCGATTTACACGCCGACCACCAGCGGCTTTGCACTTGCCGCCAGTGCCGGCGGCCGGCGCCGCCTCACGTGCACGGACACGACGGCGTCACCTCTGCAGGTTGCGCTGTAGGACATCATGATCGCCTAGGTCACAGGCGCAGTCATCCAAGGGCAGCCGGATCTAAGATGCTGTTGAGAAGAAGCAGAAGTGGACATCCGTTGGGCAGTTGTAGGCTTTTGTTTGGTGCATGCACGTCGTAGCCAGGTTCTGATCAGATGATCATCGAATCATGATTCGATGATGTACACCAGGCCATAATTATGAGTCACATGCATATAGTCAGGGCTGCAGGACCGGACTTCTGGACCTCTCAGAAGGCAGCCGCCGCTTCGCAGGTTCAGGTGTGGTCGTCAGCTCTCTACGCGGGAGGTGTTGCGATGCTGTGCAGTACAGGGTTCAATTACTCAAGAGCTCAGTGGCAGAGTGCAGCATTCTGATTGCCGCTTCCTCCTCTAATTGGCCAACATTAATGATCATCAGCGCACAGTTTTGCTGCGAACAACGTCACAGTTTTGCTGCGAACAACGTGCACGTTGGTGGGCACATCCATGGGATGCGCTCGTTGTAAAAGCTGAGCAACGCCATATGGATGCGCGTCAAGCGCGACAGGCCATCGTTGTGTCAGATGCCAGGAGCTTCTTCTGCTCCTGTTGGCCTTTAGCAGTTGACTCCAACAATTGTGCCAGCTGCTATGGCGGCAAGACCCCTTGGGCAAAAACACATATAGGTGTCTGTCCCCGCATACCTGCATGCGTTGCAAAAATTAGTGCCGCTTTCTGTTCTGCCATCAGCGGCATGCCACAGCCAGGTTGTGCCGCCAGCAGCATGCCTCGGCTGGCCGTGGCACCCACTGCCACACCGTCTACCTGCCCTGCTTGTTCAGTCGACCTTGGTTTCCCTTGTTCAGCACCTACGCCGCCGGCGGCGCTGTGGGGTGTACCGCCAGTGCTACCTGCCTGTTCGTGAGAGCCATCCCCATCACCAAAGGCTCTCGCGCTCAGCTGCCCAGCACGAAGGTCGCGCCGCGCCGCTAGAGCGTGAAATTGCCGTCGAACGGCTGATGCGGCGACCGCGGCGGCTGCGCCGCCGACGGCGCGCCAAGCCCCGCAAACGCCGCAGGCCCCTGGCTTATGCCCATGCCGCCGCCGCCGCCCACGGGCCCGCCCACCGGCATCGCAATGCCACCGCCGCTGCCGAACATGGGCTGCGGCGGAATGGCGCCTGAGGCAAAGCCGCCGCTGCAGGCGGCCGGCGGCGGCGCGGCGCCGTTACTGCTGCCCGACTGGAAGAACAGGTCCTGCGAATGAGGTAAGATTCGAGATGAGAGGAATGGGTTCACAGCAATCAGCTTGCATTGTGCTGCCTCTGAGTAGGCTCGGAGACGCGCTGCTGCAGGCTCAGCACAGTGCAACTCAGCAGGAAATTGCTGCACATTGCGGGCTGCCGGCAGCCTCCGCGCAGTCAGCATAATCAGGCATGTATCTGGGTGTTTTGTGTTGCACCTGGGCGGGGCTGCCGGCAAAGAGCGTGTTATGCGGCTGTGAGTTGAAGAGCTTCAGGATGTCGTCCGGGCTCCTCTTCATCGCCAGCAGCTGCGCGCAGCACAAGCGGATGCTCAGCTAAACCCTAAACTCTAAACCCTAATAGCATCTATGTCGATGCCCATGATGAGGTTGACCCGCGGATGTCCCAGCACCAGCGGCACACAGACTGGGCGATGGTTTCAAGGTACAGTCACGTGAGCACAGCTGCCCTGCAGTGGTGGCGAGCTTCCAGGCAATGCTGTTGTCGCATCAACAGCCTGTTTATTGGACATGCCGGCAGGGCGCAGCACCTTTGCTGGGGGTGTCGCTGCGAGGCGCGCTGCAGCCGATGCGACACCCAGGCCCGAGTGTGGCTTCGGAGCGAAAGGATCCTGCGCTGCCGCAGCTGCCGGCGGCTTTGCCGGTGAGGCAAAGCCGCTAGCACCCTGGGCGCTGCCGGCGCCGCCGTCGCCGCTGGGCGCAAATGGGTCGTCCCCAAACATTGGGCGCGACTGCAGCAGCTCTGCGACAGAGCCGGCGGAGGAGGCGGCGGTCTGCGAGCGCGGCTGCGGGCGCGGCACCGACGGCGGCGCCGCGGCGGCAGCGGCGGCAGGGTTCTGCGCTGGGGCTGCCGGGCCGGGAGCGGACAGGGACCGGCCATGGCCTGGCCGCTGCGACGGCGGCGAAAAGGGATCGTCTGCCAGTTGCGTCATGTACGAGCCTGCGGCAGCAAACCCAGTGTACAGTCACGGTTGACCTTGGCTGAAGAGGGAGCGCGGGCTGCTGGCGGGAATGCGACACATCGACGAGTCACCACGAGGTGATGAGGGAGGTGCAAGACAGCAGATCGTGTCGCCAGGCGAGGCATTCCTGTTGGGAAACGGAGGCAAAAGGGGCTAAACCCTAAACCCTACGCTCACCTGCAGAGCCGGCAGTGGAGCGAGGCGACGCCTGTGCCGCGCCGCCAGACTGGAACTCGGCCCATTCGCCGCCGCCGCCGCCACCAGGCGCAACGTTGCGGCTGCCGCTGGCCGTCACGAATGCGTCCCAGTCATCACCGCTGGAGGCTGCGTTGCGGGAGGCACACCCATTCAAGTCACACTATGCGTGCAGATGTTTGATGGATGAGCAGTCCATCTCTGGGCGCTGCTGTGGGGCAGAAGGTGGGTGGCCTGCGCCTGCAGGCTGGTGGGCATACCAACCGATGGAGGGATGTATGTCTGCATGGGAATCCTGCAAGAAACTCAGGCCAGTACCGCCAACGCCCGACCAGTCGCGAGGGCTCTGCAAAAGTGGCACACATCAGACACATCACAGAACCAGCCTGCACAACGCTCAGCTCTGCAAGCAATCCCAGGCTGCGCTTGGGACTCGTGAGGCAGCTGCGTTCGTCCGGGGGTGCGCAGCAGCACCAGAGCTCCATGTGTGGCAGCGGCGCCGGCAGCATACAGCACAGAGGCACAAGGCGGCCAAACAACGAACAGTACCTCACCTGACAGCCTCGACACCGCGGCGGTGTTGGCCGCTGCGGGCGGCGCCGTGGACGCCGCCGGCTGGCCGTCCAGGGACATGAGGTCGAAGAGCGCAGCTGGCGCCGGTTGCGCCGGGCGGTCGCCCTCTGAGGCTGACTGCGGAACAGAAAAGGATACCACGTCAACGGCGGACACAGGGGGATCACTGTGCGCATCACGCATTCGCCACCGCGCGGCATGTGCGGCACAAGCGGAGCCTGAAGAATCCGACGAGCTGGGTTGCCACCAGGATATCTAGGCAAGACGTGAAGGCCCTAAACCCTAAACCCTAAATAGCGAACCTTTGGCACCGTCGCCGGGGGAGCGCGCGGCGGCATGCGCTGCCGGTCGGGCGTCGCCGCCGCGGCCCTTTCCGCTGCGGCGCCGATGCCCGCCCGCACCGGCGGCCGCTGCCGCCGGTCCCCGCCGCTGGCACCGCTACCGCCGCCGGAGAGCGGCGGCAGCGGCGGCGACGTGGAGCGCGAGCCCGGGCGCGACGCGGGGCGGCTGCTGCCGCCGCTGGAGGTGGCGTCGCTGCCGCCGGCGATCTCGTCGTCCAGCTCCCCGGCCTCCAGCGCGCACAGGAAGGGGTGTGTCTCATATGTCTCAATCGTTGGCGCGCCCGACCATTGCGTCATGATAAACGCGCGGTCCTTGTACCTGTCGGGATAGTAAGCAGCCGCGCTTGGACACGCTTGAATCGGAGCAGCTGAGAAGGCGGGGCGTCTTAATGCCAGCTTCTCCCTTGAGACGCGCGCTGGTGAAGCACGCTGTTCCAGACCATCGGGGATGTCCCCTTCAGCACGCAGAAACCGAACACCGATGGCATCTTGCAGCAGGAGGGTGCAGCGGAGACTCGCTTCTGGTTGATAAAGACGGACAGGGCACGCATGTCGCCGTCGCGTGGCCGCTCAAAGCTGGGCGGCAGCCGCGCCTCCCAGAACACCGCCGCCCGCCCGTTGCCCATGGCGGCGACAAAGGCCACCTGCTCCGGCAGCCAGGTGTCCAGGTTGGCAGAGCGCACCTTGGACAGGTGCACGCCCATGGACCTGCACGAAAGGCAGAGGGAGACTGGGTGCTGGGCTGCCAAACAAATGTGACGTCTGAGATGGTGCTGCTGCCGCTGAAAGGGGGGCATGAACGACGAACAGAGGCAGCATGTGTGGACGATTTGTGCGGGAGGAATGCAGGAATGCATAGAGCCAGAGGAGGGACATGCCGGACGTTGCATTTGGGCATTGCAGATCGTGAGCATGCAGATGTACTCCATGCGCAACAGGTGCACATGCATCATGTGGTGCTATCACATAAAGTTCAACGGGGGCCCGGGCGAGACGGCTGGATGCAGTTAGTGATGGACCACCCTGCCGTCTGCCGTAGCCAGGGTTGCTTGCAGATGCGTCTTGCACTGGCAACAGACGACAGGAGCTGGTCAAGTCAAGGTCGAAGGGGTTGGAATCGTGCCACAGTCGTTGCCCACCTGTGAATGCCAGAGCAGTTGAGGCAGATGAAGACGCCGAGATTCACAGACGCCCATGTGGGCCCCCGCGCGAGGCAGTCGGCGCATCGCCGATTGTCCTCCTGCTTCATCAGGATGGACAACACGCGCTTGTGTTCCTCATTCTGCGCCTTGCTGACAGCGTTTTTGCTGTTGCTCATGGCTGCAGATGAGAGGCTGCCCGACAGTGTTGCCGGTGGCTGCGGCCGCGTGCGCTGGCTACGCTGTGCTGCTTCGGCCTCGCAGTGATGTCACTGGGGTCGCCCGTTGATCGACGAGAGACAGGCCACGAGCCCCCGTCCGATCCCCGTTTCGAGAGAAATCAGAGCATTTGCAGGTGCCAGACGCACTGCAGAGCGCCGATGCTGTCAGCAACAAAGGGCATCAGTTTGTCACAGCGCCAACCGTGGACCGATGCAAGCCGCGCGACTCAACGGTAGAGGGCAAGGCGTCCAGCAGGCCACGCAAAGATCGATCACTGAAGGGCGACCACGCTGTGATAATACAATTGGGAAACTGCAAATCGCTGGCCAGATTTCGCCTTTGACCAGGTGCGAGTAGGGTTTCCGACAGCACTTGGCCGTTTTGCGGCTCTGATTCTGGCCGAGAGGTCGTGCTGCGCCCATGCTGTCCGGCGAGGCAGGCAATTTTGGTTTTGTGCTGCCCGCCAGCAGTCTGCGAGGGCTTGCCACGGCTACGCACTCATGAGACCATTGCTTGGGCAGGGTGCCGCGCCGCATGCTCTGCATTTGGTTGCAGAGGAACCGTTTCGAAAGTCAAAAAGGGCAGAGCGCTTGCAGAGCAGCTCTCGCTTCACAGCCACACAACGGTGCCATCGAATTGTGTTCTGTGTGATGTGACGGCATTGTGTGCGCTCAATGGCCTGCCTCTTCGCGGGGCAGTGGGTCGATCCCAGTCGCCCAGATGTCTGTTAATTCGCTAGATTATGACAGGCGATGCCCAGACTTTGACACCCTATCATTACAAGCTGTTCTTCAACAGTGCTCACTCCCAGGCGCAGTAGGTGCTCCAACCGTACAGACGGCCAGCACGGCCGTAGCACCGCACGCCATGGCCTCGCAGCTGGATGCCATTCTGGCGGATACAGCTCCGGGACGGCAGTTTTCTCTCGACGAGCTGCAGACGTTCTGGGCGCAGAGCTTGTCGGAGGGCGCCAGAAACGTCGACGCCGAGATCGCAAGGTTTCAGAAAACAGCGAGGGCCTGCATGCTAGGGACGGCGGGCGGCATCAAGGCGCGGCTGGAGAAGCTCCATGCCGTCAAGCAGGCGATGCTGCAGGGTCAGATCGCCAGCGGGCAGCTTGCCAATGGCGTCAGGGCCGCAACCCCCGCAATGCAGCCGCACGGCATTGCCGCTCTGAACAGGCAACACACCAATGCATCCAGGGAGTGGCTCCACACGGTGCGTACATTTCGAGGTCTGGCTCTTTCTGCACGGTCTTACTATAAGGGATGGCATGCATGGGAGAAGACACAGCGGTAGAATTCTGTGAGCGCTGCCTGCATGCCGCCTGTCGAACATTCCTCGCGTAGTCACTCCGGATTCTGGAGAGCATTGCAAGCCTCACACCGCGTGCGACGTGCGTGCAGGCGAAGAGCAACCAGCAGGCGGCTGTCGGCGGCGGCATTTCCGTAAGCTTTTGCATGTGTGTTGTTGCATGTTTGCGGGCTGCATTTCGCAACTGCCGGTCCTCCAGTCTGTACGTGCTCTGCTGTGTAGGGTTTAGGGTTTAGCCTTAACCCTACACCTGCCTGATTGCGTGTGTGCCACCACGCCAGTCCCGGACGAGGGAGCAGCCGCCATGGTTCCAATCAACCTCACAGCTACCTGTTGTCCAGCCGGTAAGATGATCTGTGCATCACCAGCTGGCGGGGTAGCGGGCGGTGCTCCTGCTCTCTTGACAGCCCCTGCAGTCGCAAACGGCCCTCCACTGAGTGACGATCGAGGTCGGCCTGCAGGTCGGCTCGCATGCACCTAGCCTGAGGATCAACCGGGGTAAGGCGATGCAGCGGGAAGCCAACACGCCTGGCAGTGTCACAGGTGTGCGATGAGTGTCGCATCATGCCGGCTTGATTGCAGGCGTTCGAGGTTCAGTTCTGCTGCTTGTGGACTCTCTCCATGGAGCATTGACGTGCGTGCATGTGGGTGTGTGCCTGACACGATCGTCGCGACTATCACAGCCGGCAGACGGCCTGGCAGCCTGCACGACTCGGATTTCTACGGCAGGGGCGGCCGCCAGGCGCAGCTGGCGACGCAGAAGATGACGGCACTGGAGGGTAAGGCGCCTGCTGACTCTGGAGTAGTTCGGACACTTTTTCCGTCGCATCCCACACGCCACAAACATCTATCGCCTTGCTTCGAAATTTTTACCTTTCCCTTTGCAACTGCAGGAGCGCAGGCGAGAAGGTGAATCTGACAGTGGCACATGCTGCCCATGCAGTGCATGGTTGCTCGTCAACTTCGATGCGATCAAGACCAGCTGCGATGCTCTGCTAATCAGCTGGCTCCTGGTTGGGTACAGGTTAAAGTGCGGCACATGCAACAACTTGTTCCACCATGATGAGCTGCGATACAGCCAGGTATGAATTTGTGGGATGCCTGAATTCCTGAACAAGCTAGAAGGCAGGGCCGGATCCGACGGTTCGTTGTATTAGCTCGCGATCTCAGTGAGAAAGTGATTTCAGCAGTCGATGCAAAGTGCTCCATTCCAGGCAACGCTTCTTGCCCAACCTGTGCACGGCAAGGCCAAAGCGGCCACGATATGCATCATTGCGATATATAGTCATGCGAGCGTGTGGCATGAATTTCATGCAGGTGCGCGGCACACCGCGCACGGACCTCACCTGCCGCATCTGCTGGGACACTATCATGGGAGGGAAGCGCTGGCCAGACCCGGTGAGCGGACCTTTTGGGCGTTTGCAGAAGCTGCTGTTTGATGCACTACGAGCATGAACCCCTCAGGGGCTGTCTCAGGTGCTGCTGCCTGTCGCTGCTGCATCATCAACACTTGATCCATTCAAGCATCGCCCGCTTTGCAGAAACTGCACATTGACGGTGACCCTCCAGCTTGTCAGGGTCGGCGGTGGCAGTTGCATCCACTCGCAGGTGCATGCAGTTCATGACCGCTTGTGTGGGGACCTCGTGGCAGGCTCGCGACAGGATGCGGCCGTCCGACGACGAGGCGCCTGTCGGCGGGCGCAAGAAGCAGAGCACGCTCAGCAAGATGGCCCCGCTGGCGCTGACAGCGACCCAGACACGGAAGTCTGGCGGCGGCCGCGGCAGCGGCGGCGGCGGCGGCGGCAGCAGCGGCGAGGGCAGCGACTGGGCGCCGGGCAGCGGCGGCGGGCGGCGCAAGGCGGCACCCAAGAGGAACGCGCGCGGGGCGACGGCCGGCACGCAGGCGAGTGCACTGAACGCAGATCTGGTCGTGGGTCTGGTCGTGCCTGTGCGTCCAAGTCTCACAAGGGGCGCTTCGTGTGCATCCAGGACTACGGGGCCATGACCCTGTTGCAGTCTTGTGCCAGCTGTCTTTCGTGCGAGGGATGGAAACCCGAAACTCGAAACCCTAAACCCTAAACCCTGCCCATGTTGCAGTGTGTCCTTCAGGGACCGTTTGTGCCAACGTCCACAAGACCTTCGTTGCGCAGTGTGTGCTGTTCGTTTTGCTGACAATCACCTTGTCCCTTCCGGGGGGCCGCAGATGCCGGAGGGCAACGCCGACGAGCCGGTCACGCTGCTCAGCTCCGACGAGGACGAGCCGATGGCGATGCCGGCGGGGCGAGGCGGCGGCGCCGGCGCCGGCCCGGCAGCCGACTTCGAGTGGCCGGGAGGCGACATCGAGGCGCCGCGGCGGACGAAGCGCCACAGCGCCCACAAGAGCCCCTCTGAGCGCTTCAAGGTGTTTACTTCCAGCCAGTTGTTGTGGATATAGTGCAGCGCGTCTGCCAAGGGCACTCGGCTGCTCTGCTGTTCCATCTGCTGTTCCATCTGCTGTTTCATCTGCTGTTTCATATGGCCTCAATGTTGTGGCGCTTCCACAGTGTGCAAGTGCTGCAGCATGTGAGGCGGGGACGGCTGCATGCAATCCTTGGGAGTCAGCGCCGGATCCCTGCCTGATCCAGCATGCCAGCCCGCCATCGGCAGCTGCCTGGGTGTGACCGGCTTGACTTGGCTCGAGCGTTCTGAACATCGAAACCGCTGCAGGGCTGCGTGGCGGTATACCCGCCGGGGCGGGCGGACGGCGTGGAGGTGCGTGGCTCGGATCTGGCGCGCCTGGAGGCCGACGAGTTCCTCAATGACACCGTCATCGACCTGTACATCCGGTGCGTTCACGAAGGCGGTTGGTGTCGCGCAATCCTCGTCTGGGCTTCCCCGCCTGGCTTTATGCCCAGGACTGATACTAGCTTCCCCGCCTGGCTTTATGCCCAAGACCTCAAAAGGAGTATGAAATTTTGCAGGTCATGAGGCGAATGCTGCTTAGAACGATCGCCCCTGCTGAACCTTGTCGTGGGCGGCGTCATTCTCCACTTCTCAGCGACGCCCTCGTCAGCAACCTGCTGACCTCAAGAGGGCATACAAGATGAAACACTCCAACGTGATTGCAGGCGCATCGAGGACCACCTGCCGGAGCACATCCGGGAGCGCTGCCACTTCTTCAATTCCTTCTTCTTCAAGAAGCTGACGGAGAAGGCGCCGGACCGCAAGTCGGGCGGCAGCGGCGGGTCCGGCAGCGGCAGCGTCGACGCCGTCGTGCTGGGCAGCCCCACGGTCAAGGACACGCCGTTCAAGCGCGGCTTCGAGCGCGTGCGCAAGTGGACGCGGGTGCGCACCTCCTGTCGTTGCACGCAGTTGGAAACCGCTCGACATTGTGTTGTTGATCCAAAAGGTCTCCTCTGGCGAGGCTCCTTGACAATATAAGTGGTATATAAAATAACAAAAACATATCTTCATGCATGTAAAACATAACAATATAAATAAAATACTACCAAAGCGAGAAACTCCTCTGTGGCGAGGCTCCTCCCTCGGGCGGCAGCTACTCAACCGCGCCAGAGCCGCCCTGCCTCGCAGGTCATACCGCGACATTGAAGACCAACCCCACTGGCGCCAGCATGTTTCAGGCTTGCGGGCCTTCCGGGTGGGAAATGTGATATATAAACCACAGACACTATAAACACACACTATATACACTATATACATACACTATGTACATACACTATATACAGACACTTTATAAACCACAGAAACTGATTTCAGTCGTCGTTTGAGACACGCGCATGATCACAGCATGTGTGTGTGCGTGCAGGGCGTGGACATCTTCGCCAAGGACTGGCTGTTCATCCCGTACCACGACTACCTGCACTGGAGCCTCATCCTCGTGGCGCACCCGGGCGTGCTGCCGGGCGATGACCCGCAACGCGCGCAGTGCATCGTGCACTTCGACTCCATGGAGGGCGGTGCGTTTGTGAAGA
>JAABUW010000891.1_pt1 | contig 54662 bp, 51 predicted proteins | sample 5560081 | NCBI WGS metagenome assembly JAABUW01 (sample SAMN10711882, study PRJNA513363) | rock metagenome | isolation source: Antarctica rocks | place: Antarctica: Victoria Land, Knobhead sud | reverse complement strand
GAAGAGTTTGACTTCTACTCATATACTGAAGAGATCTTTCACTATCTCTCAACTCAGTCTGAAATCACTCTCTTTCAGTCAGTTCAATGAGAAGTCAGTTAAACTAATTGAACAGTTAAAATCGCGCGACGCGACTTTAACTAGCGTCAAAATCCCTAAATCAACGTCAGATTCAATGAACATAGCAATGATAGAGACAGCAACATATAGAATGTTAGTGAAACGATCAGACGTCAAGATCTTTGCTGTTATCATCTTGAAAATCGATCAACTCATAACTACAGTTGAAAACAAGTCTGAAGAAGTGAATCTGCATAAGCTTTTTCACGCTGAAGCTCTCAAGCAAGTCAAGATTAAGCTTTTCTCTGAATATCACGACTATCTAGATGTCTTCGATCGAGCAATGATCAATCAGCTATCATTGCATCGTTTCTACGATCACAAAATTGAGTTGATCGATGAAGAAACGTTCTTGCGAAGCAGACTATATCAGATGTTCAATCACAAGCTTCAGAAGGTAAAGAAGTATCTGATTGAACATTTGAACAAAGAATTTATTTTCTTCAGCTTTGCATCATACGTCTCGCTCATCTTGTTCGCTGAAAAGAAAGACGAAAGTCTGCGTTTCTGCGTTGATTACAGAAAGCTCAATGCTTTGACCAAACGAAATCGCTACTCTTTGTCATTGATAAATGAGACTTTCGCTCGTATATAAGAAAGCAAGTATCTGACTTGATTGAACATCATTGTCGCGTTCAACAAGCTACGCATGCACTCAGGTAGCGAAGATTTGACTATCTTTATTACCTTTTTCAACTCATACAAATATCATGTAATGCTCTTTGAATTAATCAACAAATTGACGTTCTATCAACACTATATGAACGACGTATTGTTTGAATATCTACATCAGTTTTGTCAGATCTATGTAGATGACATTATCATTTACAGCAAGATCTTGAAGAAACACAAGCAACATGTACGATTGATCTTGAATAGACTACGAGAAGCTGATTTACAGATAGACATCGATAAATGCAAGTTTCATGTTCAGAAAATCATCTTTTTAGAACTTTTGATGTCAATCGAGAAACTTAAGATGAATTCACGAAAGATGCAAGCAGTCGTTGATTGATCTACACTCAATAATCTCACTCAGATGCAGTTCTTCATTGATTTCTGCAATTTCTATCGACGCTTCATCAAGAACTTTTCGAAGATTGTTCGTTCAATGATTCAACTCACTCAAAAGAAGATCATATTTGAATGAAATGAAGCCTGTCAAACTGCATTCAACCACATAAAGAGACGTATGACTGAGACTTTTATACTTCGTCACTTTAATCAGACTTGCGATTTCATTCTTGAAATTGACTCATTCGACTACGTCAATGATGAAGTTCTGTTTCAATATGATGATGAAGATGTTCTACATTCAATTGCCTTCTATAGCAAGAACATGTCTTCTGCTGAATGCAACTACAAGATATATGATAAGAAACTGCTGATCATAATTCGAGCTTTTGAACACTGACGACTCGAACTAAAGCTGATCAACATTTCTATCAAGATGTTCATCGATCATCAAGCACTCATCTCATTGATGAAAGACAAGAAGCTGAGTCGACGACAGATGCGCTGAGTTCAGAAGCTAGCTGACTTTAACTTCAAGATAATGTATCGATCTGACAAACAGAACATTAAGATCGATGCATTAACTCGTCAAGCTGACTTCGTGCCTAGAGATCTTGATGATGAATGTGTTCAATATCAAAGAACTACTATTCTGACATTGAATTGAATGAAGATCGCTGACCTAAAGAAGAATAATGATCAATCAATCTATAAACAAGTTCTTGACGTGAATGAAATCGACGAGAATTGTACGCTACTTCGCGAAGCAATAGCAAGAGACGAAGCATAATATGAAGGTATCAAATTGAAGAATTGTTGAACTCAGAATGAAATCTTGTTTCATGATAGTCAGCTATGAGTTTCGTTCAACGAACTTCTACAAATGAATCTGATTCGTGAGATACATGATCAATCGTCGATTGATCATTCTGAAATTCTTAGAACAGTGAAGATCATAAAGCGAAATTACTATTGATCTTTTATGCGGAAAACGGTGAATCGATATATTCAAAACTGCTACGTATGTCAACGTTCAAAGACATCAAGAGATAAATCAAACGACTTGCTTCAATCTCTATCTATATCTGAACAGCGATGGCAGAACATAGTCATGAACTTCATTATCAATCTACCTGATTCGTACGACTACAACGCTATTCTGACTGTCATCTGCAAATTGTTGAAAGAAAGGCATTATATTTCTTGCATCACTGATGATGAAGATATCACAGCCGAAAAAACAGCTGAAATGTTGCTTCAATGAGTATATCAAACTCATGATTTATCAAGCTTCATTGTATTCGATCGAGATTCTCAGTTCATCTTCATTCTTTGAAAGTCTCTTTGCAAACGACTGAGCATTTCTCTTCAATTGTTCATCGTCTATCACTCTCAGATCGACGGTCAAAGCGAACGAGTTAATCAGAATGTTGAGCGATATCTTCGTTTCTTCTGTTTGTACATGCAGAACGACTGATTCAAGTGACTACTTATGATCAAGTTTGTCAACAATAACCTCTTGTCTTCAGTCATCTTCTTGACTCTCTTCTTCATGAACAAGAGCTTTCACCCTTGTATGAGCTTCGACCTCGACATCATTGAGTATGAAAGCACTCGCGAACGTCTGCAGATCGCTCAAGTCGAAAATATATTCAATCACATGAATAAGACACTGATCTTCGCTCGCGAAGCTCTGATCAAAACACGGAAACAAATGATGAATCAAGCTAACAAGCATAGAAAGAAGATCAATTACAAGATTGAATCAAAGATGTTTCTGAACAAACGAAACATCATTACAGCGAGATTCTTCAAGAAATTGAATGACAAGATGCTTGATTCTTTTTAGATCACAGACTTTGTTGACTCATTCTATAAGTTGAAACTATCAGAGACTATGCATATACATGACGTATTTCATTCAGAGCTTCTTTGTTCTGTCATTGATGACTTTCTGCCTGATCAAAAGAATAAACCTTCAAGATCAATAGTGGTAAACGATGAAGACGAATGAGAAATCGACAATATATTGAACTTTCAATGATATTGAAGACGACTTCAATATCGAGTCAAATGAAAGAGCTATGACAACGATCTCAACTGATATAACGCTGACGACGACGAGTTTATGAACGCTCAAGAGATGGTTGATGAATTTCATATCAGATATTCAAGAAAAGCGCACTAAGAAACAACATTCATGCAAACATGAATAGTCAAGAAAGGGAAATAATGTTACGATTCTAGCCTTCGTCTATTCTTCATCTAGTCTTCGTCTGATTTCATTCTAATCGAGTCTAGCACAGAGCTGAGAAACACACATATAAGAATCGAGTTCTTTTCTGTAGATACTTTTCTTTCTTAGCATTTATCTATTAGTTAAATGACATTCATATGACTCACTCTATGCTGATTTCTAACAACTTTCAGAAGTTTGACAGAAAACATTCGATAGATTCGACAGCGAGAAGACGTTGAATCACTGATGAGCTCAATTTTATGATTGTAGAAGCGATGAGAGAGTAGTTTATTCGATTGAGCTCGATCAAAAACATCTAGAAACTCGTGATATTTTGATGACAGCTTTGCTTTAATATCTTTCAAGTTCTGAGTCGTTTCATTGATTAAAGAGACGTTTAGAGCGTTCAAATTGCACTGAGTGTTGTACGCGATTTTTCTATCGATATTCTTCATGAATAGAGCGAATACTTCAGTCTGATTCTTCTTTGAGTAATTCAACAGTGTTTTGAACAAAGCGACATTTATGCTTCAAATTGAGAAGAACTCTTTCTGAATCGTAGTTGAAACAGATCGTTTGAGCATTCTAGAAACCTTTGACTGAGAGATAGAAGTAAACGAAGTTGATCGCAATCAACTTGAGTGCTTTGAATTGAGAGAAATTGAAAAAATCGAAATGAAAGTATTTAATTGATTCGGAAAAACGATGACGTCGATTCGCATATTCAGTAATATTTCATTTTTGTTCATTCATGATTTTCCTAATATGACTTCGTGGTAATTGATGTCAGCTATCAACATAGAAACAGTCAATTTCTTATGACTTTCAATGATGAGATTCGATAGAATTTTATGAGTGATAGTCTTCTTAGATATCTTTTCATCATATTCTTTTATTAACTTCTCTTTTGTCAGTGATATAGGTTGAATTTTCAGCTCTTTACATACTCTATTGACTAGATTGATATGTATGATTGTATAAACGGCTGAATCACTGTCTATCAAAGAGCGAAGGCTGAATGATTCATTCTGCGAGATGAGAAGAGCATCGACTAGAAACGACTTATCAAAGTAATTCTCTTTCGATAGAATTTCGTCTAAATTGCACAAAGATATAATCTTCACTTCAGTGACTGTTGAAGAGATGACTAGTTTTTTGACTTGAACTCTGATTCAGTATTGAGTTCAAAACGATCGTAGTTCTCGTCAACTGCATTGACTTTGATAGATTGATTCAAGCATTCTCTGAAACTATGACCTGATTTGTGACATACGAAACAGATTTCGACTAGAACGTCTGCATTCTTGACGCTAGTCAAAACTGCGCTGCGTGACTTTGATCAGTCAGACTTCAAAGCAGAAGACTAAACAGCAATAGTTGTTACAATTCTAGCTACGCATCTTCGTTGATGACTATGTTGATGACTATGTTGATGACTATTCTGAGAACTATCGTCAATCGCTCGTCGCTAGAGCATAGACTTGTTTCGAAGTCAACTCTATTCAGAGTTAGCTTATGTTCTTCTGAGTCATATAGATAGTCGACTCTTCTCTTCTAGATACTTTTCTTTCTTAGCATTTATATACTCGTTACATTACACTCATATGACTCGCTCTATGCTGACTTCTAACATTATATAAATGCTTCTTCGTTACAGACGAAGAGAAATAATCTGCATCGACTTGCTTTGCTCGATTCACACGACTATTGACTTTGATCTAGTCGACTCGCGATCGTGCAGACACTCACTCTTCTTTCTCGTGAGCTGACTCAGCGAGAATAAACAAAAGATTCGAACTCGTGCGCTGATCAGCGAGTATAAACAAACGATTGAAACTATTCAACTAGGTCAAAGATCAGCGAATTAACCGTTCATTCAGATTCGCAAGAAATTCTTCGAATTTGTTGAACAATCAAACGAGATCAGTCATAGAACTGCGTGAAGTCTCTATCTTGAGAAGCAAACTTTCAGTGAGTCTGCTTCAATGACATCGTCAATGCGATGATCTTCTCATCGCTCTACCTATCAGTGAATCAATTCGCCTATCAGTTCACATGCAACTAGTGAGTCTGCTTCAATGACATTTATTCTCAATGCGATGATCTACTCGCTCTCATCGTTCTATTCATCAGTGAACCTGATCATACGTTCACATGCAACTAGTGAGTCTGCTACAATGACGAGCTCAAAGTTGATCTCTTTGATGAGCAAGTTGATCAGTGAGTCTGCTTCAATGACATTGTCAATGCAATGATCTATTTGCTCTCATCATTCTACTCATCAGTGAATCAATTCGTCTACTCGTTCATATGCAACTAGTGAGTCTGCTACAATGACACTTCGTCAATGCAATGATCTATCTTCTCATCGTTTTACCTATCAGTGAATCGATCTGTTGACTCGTTCGTGTGCAACTAGTGAGTCTGCTTCAATGACACTTCTACCTTGCATAGTAAGTCTGCTACAATAAACATTTTGATTCTACATAAGACTAAGAAAATACATTCATGTGAACATGAATTGTTGAAGAGAAGAAATAATGTTACGATTCTAGCTACGCATCTTTGTTGATGACTATGTTGATGACTATGTTGATGACTATTCTGAGAACTATCGTCGATCGCTCTTCGCTAAAGCATAGACTTGTTTCAAAGTCAACTTTATTCAGAGTTAGCTTATGTTCTTCTGAGTCATATAGATAGTTGACTCTTTTCTTCTAGATACTTTTCTTTCTTAGCATTTATATACTCGTTACATTACACTCATATGACTCGCTCTATGCTGACTTCTAACAATAGTTGCTCTAGAAATGATGATCTTTGAATCATCATGTTTGAGTAGTTTGTTCTTGATCTTTCAAACTGCTTTATGTTCATTGTTCAAGCGAATCAAATAGTTTCAAATATCTGATAGCTTGATGAGCGACTTCATCTGAGCTGTTCAAAAGATTCAAAGACGAGAGTTTATTTTATTCTTTAGATCGACAACTAGTACGTTCTTCTGATACTTTAGATAGATGTATAGTCATTGAAACTGATTAAAGAAATTGCTGAATTTCTTTGATTCTTGAACCAGATTAATATATTTTCTACGATAGTTGTCTTTCTTATCAGAGTCATGAAACGATTGAGCTAGTTTCTCTAGAAGTTCATTGACAGTCAGATAGAAATTGTCACAGTTGAAATCGCGTCTGACTTAAGTGACTTTGACGACGTCATCTGCTAGTCGAGAGTTAATGTAGCTCAGCTTGTAGAGTTCATTTGAAAAGATGTCAACGTTCATTGCTAGCTTCTTTCGTATGTCAAGAGATCAGTACTTTCAAGTAGAGTTCTTTTCATCAGTGAACATCGAAGAGTCGAGTATTTTCTGATATCTAGATCGTTCGAAGTAGGTGACAATCGAGAAAGCAGTGATGATTACATTGACTGTGATAGTAGTGAGAGCTTGTAGTTTTGCTTTCAACTGTTGAATTTCGCTCTTGTCTCGTTGTTTCACCTTGACGAGACAATCTGTTTCTCTATTAAGATCATAGATACGTTTCTTTCATACTTCTATATCATTGAGTATGACGGTTTCAGCGTTTGATTCGTTGAAAGCAATGAATGAAGAAGCATGTTGTGAGTTGACGATAGAAGAGAGAGCTTGTGAACGTGTTTGTTGCAAGAAGTCAACGAAAGCTTTATCTTTATCAGATGTGTTCTTAGATGTCATAGTGAAGAAGATGAGAGTTGGTTTGAACTAAACGAAGAACGAAGCTCAGTGATTTTATGAAGAAAGACGAATGTTTGTTCAACAAGAAAGATGTTTGTGAGAATGATTGATCTTGAAGCAATTCACGAAGATTCTTTATCGTAGATTCTATTAATCGGTTTTGAACGAATGCATACTGAATGAGCGATAGATCTTCTAGCAATTCAATGATTGTATGTTCTCGTTGATTCTATGAATTCTCTGATGTTGTTCTTGTCTTTCGAGGTTGAATCATCAGGTAAACAAATTTCTTTAGACTTGATTTGTCTGTACAAGTTGGTTGAATGAGTAATGAGATCAATATCATGTGATTAACGAATTCTTAATATAATGTCAGAATCGTGCCTAGATGATACAATCAATGAAGATCAGAGTTGATAATGCTTGATCTTTAAAGATAGCTATAACTGAATATTAAGAATACAGAAGAAGATTGATACAAAAGCTTCTATTTATGTAATGTTCAGAGACTGCGCTAGACTCGAAAGAAATGTGTTTGTGACATGAAAAGAAGATGATGTAAATGAACAAGATGTTGGTGAAAGAAAAGAGTGTTGAGAAAGAAAAAGAGTGTTGAGTCATATCTGAGTCAAACCTGAGTCAGATCTAGATCAGATCTCAGCTAGATCATTGACTAGTTCTAATCATTACGCAGAGTACTCGCTAGCGTGCACTGCGAATTGATTAAAGCTTCAGCCTTGTTTAGTCTTATCGATCTTGATACGCTCGTAACAGTCATGAGCTTCTATCAAGAATCAAACTCAACAAGAGACGTTCACTTTATTCAAAAATGATCATCACAAGTTCTTCAAGTTTTTGAATCTCTTTATATTCACTGATGAAGATGAATTGACATGAAACAGCTGAAGAATCAAGATTGATGACAAGCTTCAGACAAATGTTGATCATTTCAATACTGAAAATATTTGTATTGTTTATGTGATATTTAGACTAAAGAGTGATGCTGTTGAGCACATCTTCATCAGATGTTGTCATAACATCTCTTACTTATACACATCAATTGATAAGTTATTTGAGCATTTGAAGAAAATATATAATGACATAAATAAGAATCAAAAGTGTCGTCGCAAGTATAATGCTTTAAGACAAATCAACAAGTCTTTCAATATCTTTTACTTTAAGTTCATGAAGCTATTCAGCTATCTTGACTACAATGATTACACTCTGATGAATGATTTTCAGAATAAAATCAATAATCGCTTGCAGAATGCTCTATTGATTTGTCTCAAGAATTTTGTCTCGCTCACTCATTTAAGAAACTTTCTTCAAGATGTAAATAATAGACAGTGAGTTAACTATCAGCTATGCAGCGAGCGATGAACAGTCAAACTCATTGCAGTATCTGACAAACGCATTACTCTCTCATCAGCACTGTCAATCTTGATAATCAACTATGTTAAACTCATCATCTTTTCTATTCTTGAGCTTAATTGAGCGAGAACGTCAATCATCTGCTATACATGCAAAGCATCAGATCACTTATTCAAGAATTGCTTTCAGCTAAACAAGATTGACATCTTGACATCTTGTGTATTCATTCTTCGTCTGCATGAGATAATCATTCTTGAGAGTAAAAAGAATGAGAAAATGTTTATCAAGAATGACGAGGCAAAAAACTAGTGACTTTCATTAAAGACGTGATGAAAGATGTGTTAATCTCTTTAATAACAAGCATGTTAAATGATTCTTTTGCTTCTGAATCTTTGACTACTGAATGTGTACTTTCTAGTAATGAAATTAGTTACTCATTAAAGTCATTGATTGACATCGAAGCTGCTGACTATTCATTCATTGATGAAGTGATCGCGCAAATTGTTTGTGATCAGTTGCAAATCAAGTTTTTGACTTTGACTAAGACAAAGTTAATACAAGAATTCGACGATCATTATGCAAAAAAACTCATTACTCATGTCATTTATTCAAATCTAACAATTTAAAATCATACAGTAGACATCACTTTTATGTTGATCACTTAATTAGAACAATCTCAAATGATTTTAGAAAAAACATGAATGAATAAAACAGAATTAGTCATAGATATGCAAATTAACTCTCTTAAATTTTTGAATTTCAATCATCATTCAAAATTGATTATTCTACTTTCAAGTGATAAAACAACATTGAAACAGAAGAGCTTAACTTTTACTCATATATTAAAGAGATTTTTCACTTTTGTTACATCTTAATCTAGTCAGAAATCATTTTCTTTCAATCAGTTCAATGAGAAGTCAGTAAAACTAATTAAACAGTTAAAATTGCATGACGCGACTTTAACTAACGTTAAAATTCTCAAATCATTCTTTGATTTAATGAGCTGACAATGAGATTCATCTGTACATGATGTCAACTATGAATCTTTTGATTCTATTCTGTTTTGAATAAAAGTCAGAAGAGTCAAGAGATCTCAATTCAACGTAGTTTGAACGATGTTAGAATGTTGCATGATCAGAAAAGTCATCATGCAGAGTTTTCACTCATGCGACAACACTCTTTTCTGTTGAGATTGTGTCTAGAAACTAATCAGAGTGCGTACATGACTAGAATGTTTGATCTATAAAGATAGCTATAACTAAGACTTTAAGAATACAGAAGAAAGAAGGTACAAAAGACAAGAAGAACACGCTCTATATAGTAATTACTCAGGTCAACGCTAGTCTCAAAGAAAACGTGTTGAAACACAAGAAAGATGTTGATTTGAAAGATGTTTGTGACACAAAGAAATGTGTTTGTCATAGAAATCTGTTGATCACTCGTAACACAAAGAAGTGTGTTTATCTAGAAGGCAATAGAAGCTGATTAGAAGATGCTAGAGAAGAAAAAAGATGCTGAGTCATATCTGAGTCAAATCTGAATCAGATCTAGGTCAGATCTTGACTAGATCGTTGACTAGTTCTAATCAATTCTGACACATTCGTAACATTATTTCCCTCTTTGAAAATTCATGTTCGCATGAATAGAACAAATGAAACGCAAACTTTCACTGTTTTTCAACTTAGTGTGACTTGTCTGAATAGAGCTTATGAAATTCGACTAGAACTTCTTTCGAGCTCTCGAATTCTTCTTTATCAACATAGTATCATTCGTCGTCTTGATCTAGTTCTGTTCATTTGACCTTGTATTGTATTCAATCTCGATAGTGTTTAGAGTTCAAAATGTCATCTATCTCTCAATGATCATCGTTTTCGATTGTCAATAATCTAGAAGATTTCAAATGCTGTTCTGATAACGAGTCTTGAGAATAAGAATGTAATAGCTTCAAGCTGAACATTGAATGCAGCTGCTTCATGCTTATCAATAAATGAAGATGATAGAAGATTTCAACTTTGACAATGATTTGATAAAGTTCTAGCTGTTTGTCTTTTAAATCTTTACATGATCTAGTTATCTTTATGTTTCTAAAGAATAATCAAACTCAGTCGTCTACTTCATAGATGATGTCTCGTTTATGTTTATTGACCTGAGCTTTGATGATCTGCTTCGTCTTTTTCAATTGCTGATGATTGAAGATAAGAAGCTCTTTCATTTAAATGATAATATCGTCTGCTTTTCTAGCTTCAAGACGTTCGCAAGTTGTCTCGTAGTCAGTTGTATCTGAATCGAAACTCATTCAAGAGTGAAACTCTTTATTGAAGTAGAATGAAGTCATTGAAATGATTGAGAAGATATTGAAATTTTCGCTGAATTTCACCATCGAAAGTCATTTTGCTCAGTCGTTCTGCATGTAATTGCAGTAGATTCTTAGTTCGCGTTCAACATCTTGATTAGCTCGTTTTGATTAATCGTTGATCTCAGAATGATAGACTGTTGATAAACTAGCTGTGATTCTTAGTCGCTTACAAAGATTTTGTCACATTGTTGATATGAATTGAAAGTCTTTGTTCGAAACAATAGAACTAGATAGATCATGAAGTTGATAAACGTTTCATAGCATGATTCAAACTGTTTCTTCGACTAAGATGCTCTCGTCTTCTCAATGACAGAAAACATAGTGATGTTTCTTGATGAGTCAACATATGATTGTGCAAATGACATTATAATCTTCTGATAGAAGTAGCTCAATGATGAAGTTCACAGCTATATCTTTTCAGCGTTTCTGTGAAATTGAGAGAGAATGAAGAAGTTCATTGATACTATTTCTAGATGTCTTGCTTCGTTGATAGACATGACAGTTTCGAATGTAACGTCTAATCATTGCTCAATGACCTGATCAATAATAGAAACGTTGAACTAGATCGATAGTTCTTCGATTGTCAGAGTGAGAGATGAAAGACTGATCATGAATTTTCTTTAGTAATTTTGTATGCATATTCTCAGAAACTCACAGTAGATCTTTTCTGAACAGAACGTCGTCAACGATTTTGCAATGCTTCAATTCAGTGCTATGTAGCTTGAGCTTGTTTTCGCTTATAGCTTGTCTATACTCATTGCAAAGCTCATTCTTCTTGTTGACATCTTTTACTCGTTAATAGAGATCAACTTCAGATTCAATAGCTAGAATATCTACTCTATCAAATGTCAGAATGATCTGATAGCGATCTTCAGTACGCTGAGTTGATTCAGAAACGTCGATCAGAAACATTCTGATTAAAGCATTGACTTTAGTGTTCATTTTGCCTGATCAAAAAATGATCTGAAAGTTAAACTTGAATAAAATGTCTAGATAATTGACTTGACATCAAGTTAACTGTTTGTTCTTCATGAAGATCTTTAAAGTCTGATGATCGATGAACATCTGAATAAACAACTCTGTGCATTCTAGCTTGAATCTTCAGTGTTCAAAGCATTGAATAATGATTAGCAATTTCTTGTCATAGATGTGATAATTGCATTCAGCGAGAATCATGCTCTTGCTGTAGAATGCTATTGAGTGAAAAACATTCTCATTATCATACTGTGATAGTATTTCATCTTTGACGTAGTCAGATGCATTGATTTTCAGAATAGTCTGTTGTTTTGAATTGAAATGTCGTAGAACTGAAATCGAGCTGACTTGTTTCTTTAGATCATCGAAAGCTTGAACACAAACTTCATTTCATATAAAAGACGTGTTCTTTCTAGTCAGCTGAGTGAACGGTTTGACTAGCTTCGAGAAGTTCTTAATGAAACGATGGTAGAAGTTAACAAATTTCACAAAGCTCTGAACTTCTTTTAGATTGATCAACGTAGCTCAGTTGACTATGACTTTCACTTTGATAAAGTTCATACGAAGATCTTGTTCTGACACTATGACTTCTAAGAAGATCATTTCTTCTACATTGAATTTGCACTCTTGAATGTTCACTTGTAGATCAGCTTCTCGTAGACGAGCTAATATCATCTTGACATGTTGTCTATGTTCTTGTTGAGTTTTGCTGTAGATAAAAATGTTATCTAGATAGACTTGACAAAAGTCATTTAGAAAATCTCATAAAACATCATTTATATACTGCTGAAACGAGACAGAATCATTGATAAGGTTGAAGAGTAATACTTTTGATTTGTACGCTTCTAATGCAATAATGAAAGTTGTATAGTTCTCACTATTGAAATGCATTCGTAGTTTGTTGAAAGTCGAGATGATATCTAATTGAGTCAGATGCTTGCAATCAACTATTTTGTTGATCATCTCATCTATGAGCGATAGAGAATAGCGATTTCTTTTGATAATAGCATTGAGCTTTCGATAGTCAACGCAGAATCATAAATCTTCATTTGCTTTTAAGATGAACAGAACGAGTGAGAAATACAAAGCTTTGCTAGAGATTATAAATTCTTTGAAAAGATTCTCGTTCAGATATTTCTTTACTTTCTGAAGCTTGTAAAGAGATATTTGATATGCTTGACAGTGAGATGACGTTGCATTACTAGTAAGCTCTATCTTATGATCATATGAATGATGAGACGATAGCTTGTCTGCTTGAGCTCGATCAAAAACGTCTAGAAAATTCTGATATTTCAATGATAGCTTGACTTTAATATCTTCTAGATTCTGAGTCGTTTCATTGACTGAGAAGACGTTTATGACATCTAGTTTGCATTAAGTATTGTAGATAATTTCCCTATTAATGTCTTTCATGAACATAGCAAAAATCTCTGTCTGATTCTTCTTTTTTCGTTTTACTAATGCTTGAAAAAAGATGACGTCTATGTTTTGAATCGAGAATGACTCTTTCTGAATGAATGAAACTGAGTGCTTGAGCATCTTAAAGATTTTGCTGTGAGCTGCTGAAGAGATTGAAGTTGACTGCAATCAACTTGAGTGCTTTGTATTTGACGAAATTGAAAAAACCGAAATAGAAATATTTAATTGATCAGGAAATACGATAGTATCATGTCTCATGTTCAATAATATTTCATTTTTATTCATTCAGAGTTTGCTCAATATAGCTTCATGATGCTTGATATCAACTATCAGCATTGATACAGTCAATTTCTTATGAATTTCGATCGTAAGATTGAATAGAATCTTATGAGTAATAGTCTTTCTAGCTAGTTTCTCATCATAGTCTCGTATTAACTTCTCTTTTGCTAGTGATATAGATTGTATTTCAAGTTTCTGACATACTTTATCGACTAGCTTGTCATGTATCAGCGTGTAGACGACGAAATCACTATCTATCAAAGAGCGAAGTCTAAAAGAATTGTTCTGAGCGATGAGAAAGACATCAATCAGAAATGACTTTTCAAAATAGTTTTCTTTCAATAGAACTTCGATTTGACTGCACAAAGATATGATCTTTATTTCTTTGATGACTCTGAAAGAGATAGCTAGTTTTTTGAATCAGAATTGAACTCAGAGTTCAATGTAAATCGATTAAACTCATCATCTTCTAATGCATTGACTTTCGATTGATCAGAACACTCTCTAGAAGTATAATTTGATTTGTGACAGATGAAACAGATTTCAGCTTGTAGATCAATGTCTTTGACGCTAGTTAAAATCGCGTCGCACGACTTTGAATGATTGATAAATGTAGTGACTTTGATCTTTCTATAGAAATTCAATGAATCTCATTTCTCAGCAAAGATGACTTGCTTTCTGACTTTGACCAAGAATTTCTTTTTCTTGATGTCATTCATGACTTGATGTTCATTGTTCAAATGAATCAGGTAGCTACAAATTTTATTAAGAGAGTCTGACTGAATCAATTGACTACTTCAAGCTGCATAAAGACGATAAACTATCTTGTTTTGTAGATCAATGATTAATTGCTTTTCGTGATATTCTAGATAGAAGAACAGACGTTGAAACATTGAATAAAAGTCGCTGAATTTGCTCTTTTCTTGAATGAGATTAGCATATTTTCTTCGAAAGTTTGTCTCTTTGTCGAAATCATCGTATAGCTGAGCAAGTTCATCTAACAAATCATTGATTGTTCTATAGAAATTCAATGAATCATGTTGACATCAAGTTAGAATAACTTTGACTGCGTTTTCGTTGATTCTAAAGTGAATATAGATCAGTATGACTTTATCAGTATCAAAATGATCGATGTTGATCTCTAGCTTGTCACGAATCTTTTCTTGTCAATCATCTCAGAAAGATTCTGTTTCATCAGTAAATAGAGATGAATTCGAAAGCTTTTGAAATCGCTTGAATGAATTGAACATGATGAAAGAAGTAAAAGTATCTTCTTTAGTCAATCGCAGTCGATGTTGTAGTTTCATCATCTGATCTTGAAGCTTTTTAAGATTTAAATTCAATCGTTCTTTTGCTCAATCAATTTCTTCGAAATGAGTCTTTCATATTTGTTCGCTGAGTATTTTATCAAATAACTCACAAGCTTCTACATTTAGATCTTGTTGAGTTCGAAGATTGTTTAAATCTTCTAGAAAAACTTCTGAGTCTTGTTCAACTCAATGTTGTAGCTGCTTTACATTTTTGATATTTCAGAGAATAAAGACTTTCAGAGATTTATCGAGTGTCTGAGAGTGAGACAAGAATTGATGATGTTTTCATACAAAGTCAGTTCTAAGAAATTTCAATAAACGAGAAGATAACTCAAGATAAATGACTGAATTGAGACTTTAATTACTCTTGAAGAAATCAAGTTGAATATTCACAGATGATCAAATCATGATGAAGATTTTGATGATCAAGCAAATGACGATGCTCAACAGTAAATAGTGAGATCATTTGTTAAAGTGTTTAGTCTTCAAAGAAGAGTGTTGCTGATTTGAGAGAGTTTTTTGTGATTCTCAAGCAATCAATGAAGATTCTTTATCATTGATTCTATTAATTGATTTGAACTGATGCTACTGACTGAGCGATAGATTCTCTAGCAATTCAATGATTGTATATTCTTGTTGATTCTATTGATTTCTTGATGTTGTTCTGTCTTTTGATGTTGTTGATCATCAGATACACAAATTTCTTTATACTCATTTCATTGTCAGTCGAGTGAATTTGAATGAGTATAGAAATCAGTATCATGTGATTAATGAATTTTTAAAGTAATGTTGAAATCATGTCTAGAAACTAATCAGAGTGCATGCGTGACTAGAATGTTTGATCTATAAAGATAGTTATAACTAAGACTTTAAGAATACAAAAGAAAGAAGATACAAAAGACAAGAAAAACACACTCTATATAGTAGTTACTCAGATCGACGCTAGTCTCAAAGAAGACGTGTAATTGTAATTGTAATTCATACATTCTTGTGACATCGATTTAAACTCAACTCATGAGAAACTCTATGCTATTTATATCGAGTGAACAAAACTCTCTGAGAGAGAAAATCACTCGTCATTTATACAACTGCTTCACGCAGTTGAAACAATGAGATTGACACTGTGTTATCAAGTAATAAATTTATAGCTTCTATTCAGCATGTGACACTCAAGTAAACTCTTAATGAGAGTGTCTGTGCTGTTTGATTATGATGCATCATCTTTGCTCTGCTCTTCATTGACGATATTTTATACAACGATGTTTTGATTCGATTCTTGATTCAAAGATGAAAGACGTTTTCTTTGCACTTGTGATGCTCATGATTGTAACATATGTAAAGCTGTGTTCTCTTACTTAATGATTGTCATTCATTGAGCAGAGAAATATGTGATGAAAGAGAGATGCACACGATGAGAAGATAAAGTGTGATTGTACTGAGTAACTCTTTTCTTCTCTTGATTTGACTTATGTCACGTAGACGTTGAATGAATTGTTAGTATAGACGTGCAATCGCAATCATTCGATGTTTGACTCTGATCAATGAAAGAGAATGCGTTTTAATTATTCTCTTGAGCTCTCAATTTTCCACGTGAATAAATGAATGACTTGACATCAAGTAAAAAAGATGAGTTCAAGCTCTCTCAGTATATTAGCGTGATCGACAAGTCACTACTTCTTCAAACACTGTAATCACGTCTCTTAATACTTGAAATGACTATTTTATCTGATATCTTTTCATCAATTACTCAACGACACTGTTGATGTGATGAAGATGTTTCAATATCGACGCAGTCGATGAGTCACAAATTCTTTGATCACTTGTAGTCACAACTTGCAGACTCTTCATCTGAGTTGTCTTTTTCACTAGTAGTATCTTTTCATCTTTTACTGACATCGACATGTCATTAATCTTCTTCGTAGATTGATTGTGACTGTTAGAAAAAGTGTTGTCGCATGAGTGAAAACTCTGCATGATGACTTTTCTGATCATGCAACGTTCTAACATCGTTCAAACTGCGTTGAATTGAGATCTCTTGACTCTTTTGACTTTTATTCAAACACAGAATAGAATCAAAAGATTCGTAGTCAACATCATGTACAGATGAATCTCGTTGTCAGCTCAAAGAAGACGTGTTGAAACATAAGAAAGATGTTGATTTAAAAGATGTTTGTGACACAAAGAAATGTGTTTATCATAGAAATCTGTTGATCATTCATAACACAAAGAAGTATGTTTATCTAGAAGACAATAGAAGCTGATTAGAAGATGCTAGAAAAGAAAAAAGATGTTGAGTCATATCTGAGTCAAATTTGAGTCAGATCTAGATCAGATCTCGACTAAATCATTGACTAGCTTTAATTAATTCTGACACATTCATAACATTTTCTAATAATCACAATCAATTTATAAAGAGAATTAATGACATGTCAATGTCAGTAAGAGATGAAAAGATACTACTAGTAGAATAGTTGACTCAGATGAAAAGTTTGAAAGTCATGATTACAAGTGATCAAAGAATTTGCAACTCATTGACTGTATCAATATCAAAACATCTTCATCACATTAACAGTGCTGTCAAGTAATTGATGAAAAGATATCAGATAGAATAAATGAATTAAATGATGAATCTTGAGTTTATGACTACATGTGCTTGAAGAAGTAGTGACTCGTCAATCATGCTGATATATTGAAAGAACTTGAACTCATCTTTTTTACTTGACATCAAGTCATACATCTATTTACATGAAAAATCGAGAGTGCATGAAAGCAATCAGAATGCATCTTTACTATTGATCAGCTAAGTATTGAACGATTGCAATTGCACATTTACACTAACAATTTATTCAACATCTACGTAACATAAGTCAAATCAAGAGAAGAAAAGAATTATTCAGTATAATCATATTCTATCTTCTCATCGTGCACATCTCTCTTTCATCACACATTTCTCTGCTCAATGAATGATAATTATTGAGCAAGAGAACGCAGTTCTGTGTTACAATCATAAGCATCATGAATGCAAAGAAACATCTTTCATCTTTGAATCAAAAATTAAATTGAAACATCGTTGTATAGAATATCATCAATGAAGAGCAGAGCAAAGATGATGCATTACAATAAACAACACAAACATTTGTAAGAGTTTACTTAAGCATCACATGCTGAATAGAAGCTATAGATTCATTATTGATAACACAGTGTCAGTTTTATTGTTTTGATAATGTGAAGTCATTATGTAGTCAATGAGTGATTTTCTTCTTCAGAGAATTTTGTTCATTTGATATATATAACATAGTTTCTCTCATGAGTTGAATCTAAATCGATGTCACAAGAATGTATGAATTCAAATCAAATCAAATCAAATCACATCTTTGATTTAATAAACATTGCAATGATAAAGACTGCTGCTTATAAAATGCTAGTCAAACGCGTTGATATAAACATCTTTGCTGTTATCATCTTGAAAATCGATTGACTTATAAGTACAGTCAAGAATAAGCTTGAGAGTATGAATCTGCATAAACTCTCTCACGTTGAGATTCTCAAGCAGATCAAAGTCAAGTTATTCTTCAAGTATCATGACTATCTAAATATCTTCAATTGAGCAATGATCAATCAACTATCATCTCATCATTTCTATGATCACAAAGTTGAGTTGATCAACAAGAAAACATTCTTTCAAAGCAGTTTTTATAAGATATTCAACTACAAACTTCAAAAGATAAAAAAGTATCTGATTGAACATCTAAACAAAGAATTTATTTTCTCAAGCTTCGTTCTCTATGTCTTGCTCATCTTGTTCATTGAAAAGAAAGATGATAGCTTGCGTTTCTGCATAAATTATAGAAAGCTCAATGCTTTAATCAAACGAGATCACTATTCTTTGTCATTGATAGACGAGACTTTCACTCATATACAAGAAAGCAAGTATCTGACTCAATTAAACATAATTGTCATGTTCAACAAACTACGCATGCACTTGAAAAGCAAGAATTTAACTATCTTCATTATCTTCTTTGATTCATACAAATATCATGTAATGCTCTTCAATTTAATAAACAAATCTGCTTTCTATCAACATTACATGAATGACGTGTTGTTTGAATATCTACATCAGTTTTGTCAAATTTATCTAAATGACATTATCATCTACAGCAAGACTCTAAAAGAGCACAAGCGACATGTATGATTAATCTTGCAGCGACTACAAGAAATCAATCTACAGATAGACATAAACAAATGCAAGTTTCATGTGCAAGAGATCATTTTTCTAAAAGTATTAATATTCATCAAGAAACTGAAGATGAATTCTTGAAAGATACAAATGATCGTCGAATGATCTACTTTCATCAATCTCACTCAAATATAATTCTTCATCAACTTCTGCAATTTCTATCAACGCTTTATCAAGAATTTCTTGAAGATTGTTTGTTTCATGATTCAACTTATTTAAAAGAAGATCATATTTGAATGAAATCAGATCTGTCAGATGACGTTCAATCATATGAAGAAGTGCATGATCAAGACTTTAATACTTCGTCATTTTGATCAGACTTGCAAGACAATTCTTGAAACTGACTTGTTCAACTACATCAATGATGAAGTTTTATCTCAGTATGACAATGAGAAAACATTACATTCTGTTGTCTTTTATAGCAATAATCTGTCTCTCGCTGAATGCAACTACGAGATATACAATAAGAAACTGCTGATTATCATTTGAGTGTTTGAGCATTAATGATCTGAGTTAAAGCTGACTGACATTTCTATCAAAGTCTTCATCAATTATCAAGCACTGACGTCATTGATGAAAGATAAAGAGCTTAGTAAACAACAGATGCGCTGAATACAAAAGCTCATCAATTTCAACTTCAAGATAATATATTGATCTGACAAACAGAATATCAAGATCAATGCATTTACTCATTGAGTTGATGTCGTGCTCAGAGATTTCAAGAATGAGCGCTGTCATTATCAGCAAATCATGATTCTGACGTTGAATTGAATGAAGATTGCTAATCTAAAGAAGAATGTCAGTCAATTAATTTATCAATAGATTCTTAAGATTAATAAAATTGACGAGAATTATACTCTGCTTCGCGAAGCAATATTAAGAGACGAGATACAATGAAAAGACATCAAATTGAAGAATTGTCAAATTCAGAATGAAATCTTGTATCAAGATGATCATCTATGAGTCTCGTTCAACAAGACTTTACAAATGAATCTGATTCATGAGATGCATGATCAATTCTCGATTGATCATTCTAATATTCTTAGAACTGTGAAAGTTCTAAGATGATACTACTATTGACTCTCAATGCAAAAGACAGTAAATCATTATATTAGAAACTGCTATATCTGTTAACGCTCGAAGATGTTTTGAGATAAATTCAATGAACTACTACATTCTCTGTTGATACTTAAACAGTAATGACGCGACATAGTTATGAATTTTATTATCAATCTATTTTCTTCTGATGATTATAACGTGATTTTGACTGTAGTCTGCAGATTGTTAAAGAAAAAACATTACATTTCTTGCATCACTGATGATGAAGATATCACAGCAGAAAGAACAGCTGAGCTGTTAATTCAATGAGTATATCAAACTCATGATTTATTCAACTTCATTGTATTCAATCGAGATTCGCAGTTCATCTTCATTCTTTGAAAGTTTCTTTGCAAACGACTAAACATTTTTCTTCGATTATTCACAGTCTATCACTCACAGATCAATGATCAGAGCGAATGAGTAAATCAGAATGTTGAAAGATATCTTCATTTCTTCTGCTCATACATGCAGAACAACTGATTCAAATGATTGTTCATGATCGAGTTTGTTAACAATAACGTCATGTTCTCAATCATGTTCTCAATCTCATTCTTTCTAAACAAGAATTTTCATTCTCATATGAGCTTCGATTCTGACATCATCAAGTATGAAAGCACTTGCAAGCGTCTGCAGATCATTAGAATCAAGAATATATCTGAACATATGAACAAAACATTGATATTCGCTCGCAAGACTCTTGTTAAGACACAAGAGCAAATGATGAAACAAGTTAATAAGCATAGAAAAGAGATCAATTATGAGATTGAATCAAAAATATTTCTAGACGAAAGAAACATAGTCACAGACTCACAGCGAAATCATTCAAAAAGCTGAATGACAAAATGCTTAATTCATTCAACATGCTTGACTTTGTTGACTTCTCATATAAATTGAAACTATCAGAAACTATGTATATTCATGATGTATTTCACTTCAAACTTCTTCATCTTGTTGTTGATGACTTTTTGTCTGATCAAAAGAATGATTCTTTGAAATCAATTATGATAAACGACAAGAATGAATGAAAGATTGATAATATTCTGAACTCTTAATGATATTGAAGACAACTTCAATATTGAGTAAAATGAAAGAGCTATGACAACGATCTCAACTGATATAACGCTAACAATAATGAATTCATAAATGCTCAGAATGTTGTTGATGACTTTCACACTTGATATTCTGATCGAGCGCACTAAGAAAATACATTCATGCAAACATAAATAGTTGAAGAGAGAGAATAATGTTATGATTCTTAAGTCTATTCTCGATTCTATTCTTGATTTATTCTCAACTTTATTCTTGATCTCGACTACTTCTAATCAAGTCTAGTGAGCATTCAAGCTAAAGATGATGTCATTGAGTTTCTACGTCATCTGTGTAAGACATCAACTCTTTTGAATTTAGCACAGAGGTCAGAAACACATATATAAGCTGCAAGTTCTTCTTTGTAAATACTTTTCTTTCTTAGCATTTATTTACTAGTTAAATGACATTCATATGACTCACTTTATGCTGATTTTTAACACTCATCTTGTAAAGCTTTTGCAAATGCTTGTGCAAAGAACAACTCAAATGCGTGCTCATTCACGTCAAAACATCATGTTCTTGCAATCATGTTTATTTAAATACGCTTGAATTGCATATTTAACATACTCAGAATCAGAGAAGATTTCTTCTTGTTGATAGCATAAAAGATACTTATATCTTTTTTCTCTATGCTTCAGCTGTCTCTCAGTTGATAACACATTTTATAGACATCATAACAATAAACATTCTGATTATTCATTCAGATAAATCTTGAGAGATCAACGTTTAGTAATGACATATCTTGCTTGACAACGAAATGTTAACTAATTACGTTCATCTTGACATTGATATTCATATAAATCTTTGTTTCTATCTTCTGATCTTTCTGAATTACATGCTCTTTATATATAAGAATCTTTATGAAGAGAACTTCTTGTTTTTTTCTCGATGATTTGAAGCATTCATTGAAAGCTTGCCTTTTTTCAAAATCTTGAAACAACTCATATATGACATCAAATCAATGAATACTCGATTTACATCAGATTCTTTTGATCTGTTCTTGATTTTTTCATCTCTACAATCAATAAAGTAATGATTCTTTCAATTGCACATATAACACGTTATATTAAACAAATTCTTGCTATAACTTGATGAAATGTGCAAGCTTGTCTTCAATGAAAAGTCAAGTTTAGTTGATCAATGAGATTTCTTTCACTTTGAATAAGTCTTTTTATTGATCTTATCTCAATCATATGAATCTTCGTCTTGAAATCATTTCGATGACAAGACATGCTTCTTTCGCAAGTTAATTTTCAATCAAGCGACAAGATTGATGAACGCATTTCATATGATGAAAATCAACTGCACATTAGTAATAATCATGTGCAGCTCAGATCTTAACTTGATGAATAAATGAACTCATTTATGCTCATCATTATACAATGAAAGTTGATGTTTCAAAGTGCTTAAATAAACTGCAAACATTCATATCATCTGATTTGAATGTTGCAATGCGTTTATATACTGTTGAGTCACGTTTATATCTTGATTCATCAAATCTTCAATTAAATTTAAAAGAAAGTTAATAAAATTAAATTACATCTGCTGAGCTGCAAACATAGTCTCTTTGTGATTGAATCAAAGTTTCTTTGATTCACTCTTCAGATAAATCATGCAGTAATTGTAATTGTAATTCATACACTTTTGTGACATAAATTTAGACTCAACTCATGAGAAACTTTATGCTATTTATATCAAGTGAACAAAACTCTCTGAAAAAGAAAATTACTTGTTGTTTATATAACTGCTTTACGCAGTCAAAACAATAAGATTAACACTGTGTTATCAAGTAATGAATCTATAACTTTTATTTAGTGTATGATGCTTGAGTAAACTTTTAATGAGAGTGTCTGTGCTGTTTAATTATGACGCATCATTTTTATTCTGCTCTTCATTGATGATATTTTATATAATAATGTCTTGATTTGATTCTTGATTCAAAGATGAAAGACGTTTTCTTTGCATTTGTAATGCTTGTGATTGTAACGTACATAAAGCTGTGTTCTCTCACTCAATGATTATCATTCATTGAACAGAGAAATATGTGATGAAAGAGAGATGCATATGATGAAGAGATAAAGTGTGATTGTATTGAGTAACTCTTTTCTTCTCTTGATTTGACTTATGTCACGTAAACGTTGAATGAATTGTTAGTATAAATGTGCAATTGCAATCTTTCAATGTTTGACTTTGATCAATGAAAGAGAATGTATTCTGATCATTCTCTTGAGCTTTCAATTTTTCATGTAGATAAATGAATGACTTGACATCAAGTAAAGAAGATGAGTTCAAGCTTTCTCAGTATATCAGCATGATCAACGAGTTACTACTTCTTTAAGCACTATAGTTACGTCTTTCAATACTTGAAATGATTATTCTATCTGATATCTTTTCATCAATTACTTAATGATACTGTCAATGTAATGAAGACATTTCAATATATTGACATGATCAACAAATCATCATCTTTTTGATCATTTGCAGTCACAACTTTCAGACTGCATCTGAGTTGTTTAATCACTAGTAGTATCTTTTCATCTTTTACTGACATCAACATGTCATTAATCTTCTTCGTAGATTGATTGTGACTGTTAAAGAAGAATGTTGTCATGTGAGTGAAAACTCTGCATGATAACTTTTCTGATTATGCAACGTTTTAACATCATTTGAACTGCGTTGAATTGAGATTTCTTGACTCTTCTGACTTTTATTCAAACATAGAATAAAATCAAAAGATTTGTAATCAACATTATGTACAGATAAATCTTGTTATTAATCATAAATCATGCAGTAATTATAATTGTAATTCATACATTCTTGTAACATTGATTTAGACTCGACTCATGAGAAACTTTATGCTATTTATATTAAGTGAACAAAACTCTCTGAGAAAGAAAATCACTTGTTATTTATATGATTGCTTCGCGCAGTTGAAACAATGAGATTAACACTGTGTTATCAAGTAATGAATTTATAGCTTTTATTCAGCATGTGATGCTTGAGTAAACTCTTGATAAAAGTGTTTGTGCTGTTTGATTATGACACATCATCTTTGCTCTGCTCTTCATTGATGATATTTTATACAATAATGTCTTGATTTGATTCTTGATTCAAAGATGAAAGACGTTTTCTTTGCATTCATGATGCTTGTGATTGTAACATACATAAAGCTGTGTTCTCTTACTCAATGATTGTCATTCATTGAGCAGAGAAATATGTGATGAAAGAGAGATGCACATGATGAGAAGATAGAGTGTGATTGTACTGAGTAACTCTTTTCTTCTCTTGATTTGACTTGTATCACGTAGACGTTGAATGAATTGTTAGTATAAATGTGCGATCACAATCATTCGATGTTTGATTCTGATCAATGAAAGAGAATGCATTCTGATTGTTCTTTTGAGCTCTCAATTTTTCATGTGAATAGATGAATGACTTGACATCAAGTAAAGAAGATGAGTTCAAGTCTCTTCAGTATATCAGCGTGATCAATGAGTCACTACTTCTTTGAACACTGTAATCACGTCTTTCAATACTTGAGATGACTATTCTATCTGATATCTTTTCATCAATTACTTGATAATACTGTCGATGTGATGAAGATGTTTCAATATCAATGCAGTTGATGAATTGCAAATTCTTCAATCACTTGTAATCACAACTTGCAAACTCTTCATCTGAGTTGTCTTTTTCACTAGTAGTATCTTCTCATCTCTTACTGACATCGACATGTCATTAATCTTCTTCGTAGATCAATTGTGACTGTTAGAAAAAATGTTATTGTATGAATGAAAATTCTGCATGACAACTTTTCTGATCATGCAACGTTTTAACATCGTTTAAACTGCGTCGAATTGAAATTTCTTGACTCTTTTGACTTTTATTCAAACACAGAATAGAATCAAAAGATTCATAGTTAACATCATGTATAAATGAATCTTGTTGTCAATCATAAATCATGCAGTAATTGTAATTGTAATTCATACATTCTTGTGACATCGATTTAGACTCGACTCATGAGAAACTCTATGCTATTTATATCGAGTGAACAAAACTCTCTGAGAAAGAAAATCACTTGTCGTCTATACGACTGCTTCACGCAGTCGAAACAATGAGATTGACACTGTGTTACCAAGTAATGAATCTATAGCTTCTATTCAGCGCGTGATGCTCAAGTAAACTCTTGATGAGAGTGTCTGTGCTGTTTGATTATGACGCATCGTCTTTGCTCTGCTCTTCATTGATGATATTCTATACAACGATGTTTCGATTCGATTCTCGATTCGAAGACGAAAGACGTTTTCTTTGCACTCATGATGCTCATGATTGTAACGTACGTAGAGCTGTGTTCTCTTACTCAATGATTGTCATTCATTGAGCAGAGAAATATGTGATGAAAGAGAGATGCACACAATGAGAAGATAGAGTGTGATTGTACTGAGTAATTCTTTTCTTCTCTTGATTTGACTTATGTCACGTAGACGTTGAATGAATTGTTAGTATAGACGTGCGATCGCAATCATTCGATGTTTGACTCTGATCGATGAAAGAGAATGCGTTCTGATCGTTCTCTTGAGCTCTCGATTTTTCACATGAATAGATGAATGACTTGACGTCAAGTAAAGAAGGTGAGCTCAAGCTCTCTCAGTATATCAGCGTGATCGACGAGTCACTACTTCTTCGAGCACTGTAGTCACGTCTCTCAATACTTGAAACGACTATTCTATCTGATATCTTTTCATCAATTACTCGATGACACTGTCGATGTGATGAAGACGTTTCGATATCGACGCAGTTGACGAGTCGCAAATTCTTCAATCACTTGTAGTCACAACTCGCAGACTCTTCACCTGAGTTGTTTTTTTCACTAGTAGTATCTTTTCATCTCTTACTGACATCGACATGTCATTAATCTTCTTCGTAGATCGATTGTGACTGTTAGAAAGAATGTTGTCGCGTGGGTGAAAACTCTGCATGATGACTTTTCTGATCACGCAACGTTCTAACATCATTCAAACTGCGTCGAATTGAGATCTCTTGACTCTTTTGACTTCTATTCAAACACAGAATAGAATCAAAAGATTCGTAGTCGACATCATGTACAGATGAATCTCGTTGCCAGCCTAAATCATGCAGTACAAAATCTTTTTCTCATCACTTTTAAAATATCAAGAAATATTTTAAAATGAGATTTCAATGTTGCGAATTCACTCTCTATGATTGACAATGAGATTCATCTGTACATGATGTTGACTATGAATCTTTTGATTCTATTCTGTGTTCAAATAGAAGTCAAAAGAGTCAAGAGATTTCAATTCAATGCAGTTTGAATGATGTTAGAATGTTACGTGATCAGAAAAGTCATCATGCAGAGTTTTCACTCATGCAACAACATTCTCTCTAACAATCACAATTGATCTACGAAGAAGATTAATGACATGTCAATGTCAGTAAGAAATGAGAAGATACTACTAGTGAAAAAGACAATTCATATGAAGAGTCTGCAAGTTGTGACTACAAGTGATTGAAGAATTTGCAACTCATTGACTGCGTTGATATTGAAACGTCTTCATCACATTGACAATGTCATTAAGTAATTGATGAAAAGATATCAGATAGAATAATCATCTTAAGTATTGAAAGATGTGATTACAATGCTTGAAGAAGTAGTGACTCGTTGATCATGCTGATATACTGAGAAAACTTGAACTCATCTTCTTTACTTGACATTAAGTCATTCATTTATTCACATGAAAAATTGAGAGTTCAAGAGAACAATCAGAACACATTCTCTTTCATTAATCAAAGTCAAACATCAAATGATTGCGATTGCATGTCTATACTAACAATTCATTCAACATCTACGTGACATAAGTTAAATCAAAAGAAGAAAAGAATTACTCAGTACAATTACACTTTATCTTCTCATCATGTGCATCTTTCTTTCATCACATATTTCTCTGCTCAATGAATGACAATCATTGAGTAAAAGAACACAGCTTTACATACGTTACAATCACAAGCATTACAAGTGCAAAGAAAACGTCTTTCATCTTTGAATCAAAAATCGAATCAAAACATCATTGTATAAAATATCATCAATGAATAGCAAAGCAAAAATAATGCATCATAATCAAACAGCACAGACACTCTCATCAAGAGTTTACTCAAGCATCACATGCTGAATAAAAGCTATAGATTCATTACTTGATAACACAGTGTCAATCTCATTGTTTCAACTGCGTGAAGCAGTCATATAGATGATGAGTGATTTTCTTTCTCAGAGAGTTTTGTTCACTCGATATAAATAACATAGAGTCTCTCATGAGTTGAGTCTAAATCAATGTCACAAGAATCTATGAATTACAATTACAATTACAATTACAATTCACTCTTTATGTTCTTTTATGATTTTGTTATGATACTTCTTCAAGAGCATTGAGAGTCTTCACTTCTGCAAAACAACTTCATGATGACTTCATTTCATTGTTATTGACACTATGAAAATGATGTGTAAATCATTCAAATTCTTCATGAATATTCAAGTGAAAACTCAATGACTTTTCTTTGTTGTTTTAATGACTTGCAAAGTCTCAATCTTTGATTAAATAGCTGCTAACTTTTGTTTCTTTCACAGTTTATTACATTGAAATATTGCTCATGTCAATTATTTATTAATATTAAGAGAGAATTCATCTTTTACTTTTTCACTTTCTGATTTCATTATGCAACATTCATTTTCTGATATAATGTTTTATAAAATCAAGATATCATCATTTCAATTCTGTTGCAATTACATTGCTGTTATCATGCTTGAATATTAAATCATCATGTCTAAGAAAAGTTTTAAAATAATTAAAACTGTAATGATCAAGTTTACTAAATAAATAAATGAGATTTATAAGAATGATATAATAATGTAATATTTTAAACAGACATAAAATGAGTATATATTATTGTAGAGCTAATTATTAAGAAGCTTTCAATAACTCAAGAGAATTGATTAACTATAAAGAGTTTGTCAAGCATTGTTAAGTTAAGCATGATATAACTCATGATATATTAAGTCAAAGATATGACGTAGTCTAAATGATGTCTTGACAAAGTCATAGAGTTTCAGAGTTAACTTAAATCTGATTTTCAACTCAGTCTTTGACTTTAGCTTCTGATCTAATTTCTATGTGTTAATTCATCATGACACTTGCATTCAAACTCATTTCATTCTTCATCTTTAATAATAAGAGAATGACTGAGTGAGTAACTTCTCTTTCAATTATGCAAGATTGTATTTAACAATTGAGTAGAAATTCTCATCTTTCTCATTTTCATCACTTTTTATTGTCATCACATTACTTCATCTTCATCTCATAAGTATTGATTGAAGTAAGCAGTGCGTGACGAGATTTGCTGATGAACAAATAGTTTTTTTTTTCACTTCAACATTCTCATCTGTAATCATTGATCACTATCTTTCTTCTTTTATTCATGACATCATTCATTTTCTTTTCTGAAAACATATGTTGATGTGTAATTTTGTTTTATTTATAGTTAATATCAAACTTTAAACTTGCATTTTTGCATTTTTGATACATTCTCAAACATGACTCTTGCGTGATTTATTTCTATTTTTTCTCTTTAACTTTTTTGCAATTGACTGATGTACTTGTCTTTCTATCTTATAATTTTCAATGATCTTTTTTGCATTGCTAAGATTTTTCATTGATTCTCAGAAGTTTTCATAGAAAGATGAATCAGCTCATTAAACTAAATACTCAATCTTTTTTTTCTTGATTCACTGATCAATTATCTTCTTCATCTTTCATTTCTCTTTCTCTTTTATAAAAATAATCTGCAACTTTGAATTCTTGTTACGCAAGTATCAAAGTTTCAATAAAGAGACATGAAAGATCAAGTGAATTGCATCATATTTTTCAGATAGTTTAAGCTTATACATTTACATGTTGATCTTTTTCAATATTCTGAATGATTCTAGTTGTTTATGATCAATCTTTTTCTTTGCATGAAGCATATAAATGTTTATACTTCGCAGAAGCACTTTGTCTTTCATTTAAAAGCTTGCAATCTTATGATAAGCATTATAATACTTTGCTTGCTGCTTTGCTACTCACTTTCATAGTCTCATTAAATGTTCTTTGATACTTTGTAATCATTCTGCTCACTTTGTATTCAAGAATGTCTCTTTCTTTAAAGCTTTGTTCTTAAATGTCTTTGCAAAGCTTGCAATGTATCTTTTTAAAAGCTTATGTAAAGTTTTTTTAATACTAGCATGTATACTATTGTTATATGCAAACGCTGTCATTGACAAAAGCTCTGATCAGTTATTCATCTTGTAATTGAAATATACTTGCAAATAATGCTCAAGCATCTGATTCTGTCTTTCTGTTTGATTGTTGATTTGCAAATAAAACGCAGTGCTTAGCTTTTGCTTCGTCTTTAGATGTCAGCAAAGAATGATTCAGAAATGATTGATAAACAGTGAGTTTCAATTCAATATAATGCTTTGCATCATTTCATGCTGAAATACAAATTCTCATCATAGCAGATTTGTAAGCTCTTCAACGTTTAAATCTTTGATCATCGAAATGTAAATTACGTGCTTAATCAACTTATTTATTATTATCAATATAATATTGCTTGTTTTTTCAATGTATAATTTTTTTACAAATAATATGTCTATTATGAAATTCATGATCATCGTGTGAAATGAATTTATGCTCTCTGAAAGTATAAACATCAGCTTTTCATAGAGTTTATGATGATGCACTTGCACTCGCTGACAGTCTGAACAGATGTAAATATATTTCGTTATCTTTTTGAGTATTTTTAATCAGTAATATTTTCTTCTTATTGCAGTCTTAATATGAGCATGTGTGAAATAATCTGCTTTGAGATCATCATGATTCATATGCAGAATCTCATCTCTTGTAGCAGAGTCATTGAGTACATAGACTGCAAGATCACAACGTAGCAGTTCATCATCTTTCATACTTTATTTCAAAAGCTCATTCTTTTTAGATGCAAATTGTTGATGTCACTTCTCATTTGTAACAAAGACGTTTCTTTGTTATAATTTTAGCAGTCATATGATCATTGATTCACTCATCTTCAAATAAAATCTCTTTGACTTCATAATCTGATGAATCAGAAGCTAAAATAATGCAGTATCTAGAATTTTGCAAGATTTAGCGAGTATTTTCTCATTCAAACATATGATTTAAGTATCTGCAATGACTATGTCATTTAGTTGCATTGTTAACGCTGCAAGCTTAACTGTTGTTGAAACTTCTTCATTCTTTAGCAGCTTAAATTGATATTTCTGATTATAAAGTTTGTTTTGCAAAGTAAATAGAAAATAATCATTATTCTTCTTGCTATCATTCAATTTCATGATGTCAGATCTTCTTAATGATGCATTTACAGAATTTAATTTATCTTTGCAATACTTTATATTAAAGTTAAACATAGTTAATTTCTCAATTCAGCGCATCTGTTGTAAATTGAGCTTCTTCATCATCATAAAGTAACAAAGATTATTGTGATCTGTTATTACACATATGAATCGCTTGCTACTTTAAAGATAGTATCATCAATTCTTAAAATTAAGAACTATAACATACAGCTTCTTGTCATGCATGTTTCATTATACTTCAGCTTTTTTAAACTTGTAACTATAGTATGCAATGAAATGTCATTGATCAATCTTACTCTTTTGACTAAGCATATTTTCAACTTCGCGATTGAATGCATTGATCTTCATGCAAAGATTCACATCTCAATCATAGTGTTTCAAAATGAGAGCATTGACAAAGACTGCTTTCAATTTTTCAAAAGTCTTTCTTGCTTTTGCTGTCATTGCAAAGAGCAAATACATTGTTTCTTTCTTTGCATTCTTGATTAAATTTGTCAAGAATCTGATGATTTGAAAGAATTTTCTTATAAATTGTTAATAAAATCTTGCAAATCTTAAGAATATGAAAATATTCTTTGCAAACTTAAGCTCAAATCAGTTAATGATTACATTGATATGAGATTACTTCATCTGAATACTTTTTCACTTTATCACAAAATTCAGAAAGATAACTTCACTGTGATTGAAAGCATATTTTGACAACTTGATATATAGTTGATATTTCAGTAGCGCGCGAAGAATCTTATGCATATGCTCTCAATGCTGCTCTTTTATCTCAGAATATATTAAGACATCATTCAAATATATCATGTAACAAATATTTAAAAATAACTTAAATGCGTGATTTACATAGAACTGAAAGATTGAAGAAGCATTTGTCAATTTAAAGAGCATCATCTGATACTCAAACTGATCATAATGTGTGCAAAAAGTCGTTTTTCATTCATCATTTTTGCGAATTTGAATGCAATAATAAATGTTGTAAATATTAATTTTGATAAAGTGTCTTGCATGAGCAAAGCAATTCAACATCTCAGATAATAAAGATAATGAGTAATTGTTCTTTACTGTTATTTTATTGAGATCATGATAGTTCATGCATAAATAAAGATTTTCGTTCAACTTTTTTATAAATAACACAAGTGCTTTTGCAGAACTACTTAATGAATGAATTCATTTCTTCTTTAACATGCTGTTTAAATAGTCTCATATTGCAGCAAACTTATCTTATGTCAATTTATAAATAAACTTGATGCAAAACATTTTGCTCTTCATTAGATCAATAAAATGTTTCATCTGATCATGCATATTCAGACTATCAGAAAAAATCTCAGAAAATACTTTCTTGAGATTTTGAATAACAAACAATATTTCTGATTCTTTCGCTTAAAGCGCATTACATCTCACAGTTTGTTGATCTGCATTCTGTGATAATTTATCTGTAGATAGCAGCTAATATGACAAAGTTATATTACTTTCTCTTTTTCTTTTAGCTGTAAACATTATCAGCTTAACAAATTTCAATGTTTTGCACAGATTAATTCATACTTGCTTTGCATGCTGAGTGCTGTTTTCTTAATATGATCAGCAACGTTTGCATTAATGAATATTCAAGTTAATCTCATTTAATCATGAATAATCAAGAATTATATCATATTCTTGCATGTTCACAGCATGAAATTGAATGTTTCAACTTTTACAAACTTTCTTATGATTAATTAACTTGATATTAATAATAATAATAATAATAATAATAATAATAAGACTGACAACGAGATTCATCTGTACATGATGTTGACTACAAATCTTTTGATTCTATTCTATGTTTGAATAAAAGTCAGAAGAGTCAAGAGATCTCAATTCAACGCAATTCAAATGATGTTAGAACGTTGTGTAAGCAGAAAAGTTAATTATGCAGAGTTTTCATCTACGCGACAGCATTCTTTGTAACAGTCACAATTGATCTACGAAGAAAATTAATGACATGTTGATGTCAGTAAGAGATGAAAAGATATCTAGTGAAAAAGTTGGTCTCAGTATGAGAGTCATGACTATAAGTGGTCGAAGAATTTGCGACTCGTTGATCACGTCAATATACTGAAACGTCTTCATCACATCGACAGTATTGTCAAGTAATTGATGAAAAGATATCAGATAAAATAGTTAATCTCAGTCTAAGAGTCGTGACTACAGTGCTTGAAGAAGTAGTGACTTGTTGATCACGCTGATATACTGAGAGAGCTTGAACTCATCTTCTTTACTTGACGTCAAGTCATACATCTATCTACGTGAAAAATCAAGAGTGCAGAAGAACGATCAGAATGCATTCTCTTCTATCAATCAGAGTCAATCATCGAACGATTGCGATCGCACGTTTATACTAACAATTCATTCAACGTCTACGTGACATAAGTCAAATCAAGAGAAGAAAAGAATTATTCAGTACAATCACACTCTATCTTCTCATTATATGCATCTCTCTTTCATTACACATTTCTCTGCTTAATGAATGATAATCATTGAGCAAGAGAACGCAGTTCTGCGTTATAATCACAAGCATCATTATTATGAGTCTGCATAAAGCGAATCATATGAGTGTATTCTAACTAGAAGTTCAAAGCTGAAGAAGAAAGAAGATGCAACACGTCGTGAGTTTTACTCACGAAGACACGCTAGGTCACTAACGTGTCAACATCAGCTCTATACTAGTTTATGATAGTCTGACATGATCTGTGTTAGACTAACTTGAAGTGCATGATTGCAACATTATCTCTCTTCTTCATTTAGCAATGTTCTCATTGTTGCAGTTTGATTGATCTTTCTTAAGTTGATTTCTATCTTGACTTGTTCAAATATCATTCATGAAAGTCATTTACAATCTTCTGAAATTCTTCGAATTCACTTTCATCAACGTTGTATCAATGTAGATTGACGTCGTATTCTTTTCAATTGACACGATATTGTAGTCATTTACCTCATTCGTAGTGTCTGAAGTTCAGTATGTTCTTCATCTTTCATTCATCTTCGTCGTCAATCACTATAGAATCAGACGATTCATTTCGTTGTTCATTCAGCAAGTTCTTTGAATCTAGTTGCAGCAGATTTGATGTGAACTCTGAATGTATCTTCATAGTCGATGATAGTTTCAGTTGATAAGCATGTTCAATCTTAATCAGAATCTTGAAAAGTTCTAGCATCTTATCGTTTAGCTTCTTTGATGATCATGAGATTGTTATGTTTCTAGAATTCAGAAACATCATGTTATTTATCTTGTAAATCATTTTCTTTTGATGCTTATCAGTCTGTTTCTTCATTGTGACTCTGACTCTTGTCAAGACTTGCTTGATCAATGCTAATGATTATTTCATGTGTTTGAATATATTCTCTGCTTTGCCTGCTTCAATTCTAGCTCGAGTGATCTCATATTTGATTGAGTTCGAATCGAAGCTCATATAAGAGTGAAAGTTCTTATTCAGAAAGAACGTTGACTGTTCAATTGACGACGAAATAGCATTGTTATTGACGAATTCGATCATGAATAATCAGACGAATCAATCATCTTGCATATATGAGCAGTAGCTTCGTAGATATCATTCTACATTCTGATTCACTCTTTCTGTCTGATCATTGATCTGAGAATGATAATCGATGAATAGTTTCACCTTGATGTTTAGTCTCAAACATAAAGACTTTCAGATAATCAATATGAATTATGAATCACGATTGAACATTATTAATCTTGATAGTTCATGAGTTCTGAAGACTCATATCAACAGTAGCTTGACTGTTTGTTCTGCAAAGGTTTCTTCATCATCTGATCAACACGATATATAGTGTCGTTTCTTAGACAATTGATCTATGACTGTCAGAATCACGTTGCTTTCATCACTTTCTGATAGATTGATAATGAAGTCTAGTGATATGTTCTGTCATTGCTGCTCAAGTATGAGCAATGACTTCAGCAGTTCATTGATTCGATCTCTCGATGCTTTTGATCTACGACAAACGTAACAGTTTTGAATGTAATGCTTGATCGTCGTTCTCATCTTCGATCAGCAATATGATCGTCTCAGCAAGTTCAACGTTCGATTCATGTCAGAGTGATCATTGATCAAAAGATCATGTGCTTCTCTTATCAATAGAATAATCATTGACTGAGAAACTCATAGTCTATCATCTTTTCAGAGTACTTCATCAAGTATCTTGCAATTGTCTAGATCAATATCTTGACAAGTCTTTCTGTTCTGTTTCATGATTATTTGAATATCAAAGCACAGTTGATTCATTTAATTTTCAACTATAATTTGATTCTGAATAGAAATTATCTCTTCGATCGAATTTTGATTAGCTTTTGATTCAAGTTTCGAATCTGAGTCAGATTCTGAGTCAAATTCTGAGTTAAATCTGAGCAAGGTCTGAGTCAGATCTTGATCAGCTTTCTGATCATCTTCTATTGATTGAAGTTTAAATCTGTCTTCTGACAGTAGCATCTGATGCTGATATAGCTTATGATCATCGTTTGCTTTAACTGACTTAACGTCTGACATTCTGATCAGCACGTCGACTTTCAGATTCTGTTTTCTCGACTGATATATGATCTTAAAGTTATATTCAGATAACTTCTCAACTCATTTAGCTTATCATTTGATCAGTTCTTTGATGATCATGAAGTACTTCAAATTCAGATGATCGATGAAGATCTTGATCAAAATATTCGTACATTTCAATTTGAGATGTCAATGCTTCAAGCAGCAAATGATGATCAGCAGTTTCTTGTCATAGATCTCATAGTTGCATTCTGCAAGAATCATGTTCTTGCTATAAAAGATCATTGAATGTAGAATGTTTTCATCATCATATTGAGACAATACTTTGTTGTTGACATAGTTCAAGAAGTCAGTTTTCAGAATAGCTTCTCTGATTGAGTTGAAATGCTTCAGAATAAAAACTGTCATCACTTGTTGCTTCAGTTCTTCAAAGATCATTTGACAGATCTCTGTTCATTTAAAGAAATGATCTTTTCAAGTCAGCTTTATCATGAGTCAAGTGATCTTTGAAAAGTTCTTTATGAATCATTGATAAAAATTGCAGAAATCAATGAAGATCTGCATATGAGTCAACGATCAAGACACTTTTCAGTTTCAAATCACATCTACTTTTCAAGAATTCATTCGCAGATTATTGATGAATATCAGTAGTTCAAGAAATGAGATTTTCTGAATCTTGAATTCGCACTTGTCAATGTCTATCTGTAGATCGACTTCACGAAGCTTTTCTAGCACTTCTTTCACATGAGTTCTATGTTCTTTCAATGTCTTACTGTAAATGAGAATATCATTCAAGTATGTCTGACAAAATTTATGCAGACAGTTGAACAACACATCGTTGATATAATACTGAAAGAAAGCAGATTCATTGATCAATTCAAAGAGCATTACTCTATACTTGTAGATGTCAAAGAAAGTAACAAAAGTAGTTAAATCTTCGCTTTCTGAACTCATGCGCAGTTTATTAAACGCGATAATAATGTTAAGTTGAATCAGATACTTACTGTCTTGAATTCGAGCTAGTACTTCGTCTATCAAGAGTATTGAATAACGATCTCTTTTGATCAGAGCATTCAGTTTTCAACAGTTCATGCAAAAGCGAAGACTGTTGTTTTTCTTTTTGACAAACAGTATTAATGAAGCAAAAGAAGCTTTGTTGAAAGTGATGAACTTCTTCTTCAAATTTTCTTCTAAATACTCTTTGACCTTCTGCAACTTGTAGCTCAACATGAGATACAATTGACTTCTAGAAGATTGACTCTCTTCTTTTAATTCAATCTTATGATCGTATAATCGATGTGAAAGCAACTGCGTTGTCTTTTCTCTATCAAAAACATTCAGAAAGTCATGATAAACTATTAAAAGCTTCTTCTTCAGTTCATTTAATGACATGACAGAAATTATTTCATTCAGTTTCGCGAAATCTTCAACTGAGCTAAGCGCTTTGTTGATTTCACTAATAATCAAGAAGAAGATTTTGATCTTCTTATTCTTGACTAGAGTTTGATACACAGCGACTTCGATCATGACAATATTGACGAGTTTCTTTGTCTCAGTTGACTGAAATGAGCAAAGTTGATTGAGATCAACTTAAGTGCTTTGCTTTGCTATGAGAGCAGATTCAATAAATCGAGCAGATTCAATGAATCTATTCACTGATTTCTGATTCATAAGTTTCTTCAAGATGATCATTGATGTAACAATTGAGTTCAAGTTCTTTTGTTTCATTTTGCAGATTTCATTTGAGTCAAATTTGTGAAATGCTGATTGACTGCTTGATTTTGAAACAACAGATTTCAATGTTCGAATCTTCAATGATGATATTAATCAATTGTTTGCAGAATTTATCAACATTTGATTTCTTTTCAATCAAAGATTTTCAATGATTATCTTGTGCTGATCTAGATGAGTTATCAATAGAGACATCATTTCATTCTTGTGTTCTTGTATCATGATCAATGTATACAGAGCGTGTGTAATCGACTTTCAATCAGAGATTTCATCATACAATCAAATTGACTTTGATTTTGACAGCAATATTGACTGAATATCAAAGCATTCACATAGCTCTGACATCAAAGATTCATCAATGAAAGTCATGTCAATGACTTCAATATCTATCAGAGCGAAGAATCTGAATATCTTTTTTAGACTATTCAAGATGATGTCAACAGTGAACGACTTGAAATTAAATGAATCATCAGACATGCTGATGAAACAGAATATAAGTATATTGCTCTCAGTCACTACTTTGATGAGAACAAGTCGTTTTTCAAATTCGCTGCGATTTCATGCATCTGAGTTGACTCAAGACAGTTGTATGCTTTATGTTCTGACTTCTTGCATTTGAAGCAGAGTTTTTTTTTAAACAACTTCTCTCTAGCAGAATCAACGTTCAATATTCTGAGTTTCTTTCATGCAGAGATTGAAGTTGAGATCGCAGTAGTGATCATCATCAAGATGCTAGCAATAGAGCGAGTGACTTGAATCATTGATGTCTTGAAAACTGATTGAGCATTCAATTTTGTCAATCGAATGTTGACTTGCATGCAAATGTTGATGAATTCATTCAAATTCATAGTTTGTTTATTGATCATGACTCACTGAAGATTTGAGCTAATCTTATGCTGAAGATCATCTAGTAAAGTTTCATTATTGTATTCTAGTTTTGCACTAAGTCTTTGAAATTTTATTCAAAATTCATGAAAGAAGATCTTGTTTTAATACAGCTTCAAGAACTGTCATTGAGTTATGTGACGTTGATTGAGATTGTCGTACATCTTATTTATGATTGACAGTATTTCTTCTGCTTCAAGAAATAAGTTCATGATCGTGTTTCTCATTCTGAGTGCTATGTGTTTGACCGTCGTTTCACTGACTCGACTTTTCACATATGCAATCTTCATTTCTTCAATAGAAAAATGATTCTTGTTCATCTTCAGCTTGTTTCGCATTCAAGACAATCAATTATTCACATTCTGTCTCGAATCTTCGAACAGAGACAAGTCAGATAGCTTGATCAACTTTAAGAATCGATCTTTCAAAATCAAAGTGCTTAGTCGACTTAATGTCGCTTCTAGATGACGTATAATCATGTTCTTTTTCTTCATCTCTTTCTGTAGACGCGTTTGAACAGCGTTCAACATTATTTGCGTAGCTTTCAACTTGATGTTGATAGCTTTCAATTTGATGTTGATCTTGTTGATGTCATTCAACATCTGAATCATGTCATTGTAAGTCTTGATTTCAATGTCATACTGTTGACATATGTACTTGATAAATGCAACGAGATTGTCTGCTTCATAAGCGCTTATTCAAGCATTCAGTTCAGTGCTGATGCTGATTTTGATCATTTCGTGATTAAAAAACAACGCATTCATGTTCTTTTCTTTAATATTCAACAATGCATTCGTGTCTTCTTCTTCTGATGCTGTTCAATTCTGTGATAGAAGTAATTCTCTTTCAGCATTTTGAAGTTCATAATGAGTCGTGCTCACTGATTCTGATTCTAATTCTGTGCTTTTAGTCATTGTGTGAGTAGAAAATTGCTGATCAAAATTCAACTGAAATTTCTGATTTCAGTTCTAGAACAATGCGTTCGTGTTTTTCTGTTTTAACGACAAGCTCAGTAAAAAGTTAGTCTAGAGCAACACGTTCATGTTCTTCTATTCTGTTCTAAAAATTTCTTGGTTTCTAATGAGTCTTCTGAACTCAATTTTCGAGTTTCAATTCTGATTCAAGTTTAAGTGATGTAACTTGTTTTTATATCGTCTACATGTCAGTAGCAAGATTGATGAGCTTTGAACTAATGTTATGAGTTTGCATAGAGCGAATCATATGAGTGTATTCTAACTAGAAGTTCAAAGCTGAAGAAGAAAGAAGATGCAACACGTCGTGAGTTTTACTCACGAAGACACGCTAGGTCGCTAGCGTGTTAACATCAGTTCTATACTAGTTTATGATAGTCTGACATGATTTATGTTAGACTAACTCGAAGTGCACGATCGCAACAGTTTTTTCTTTGAATGAATCTGTTATGTGATCGAAATTGTTGCTCTTTAATGATGAAAACTGTGAAAGTTTCTTGAGTAACTGACTTTTGATTCTGACTCATTTTGCGAAGCATCAAATTGATTTCAATTCGTTGCTCAGCTTATGCATTTGTGATCTAAAATGTGAATATTTTATTTCTTTAATGATCTTGTTTTTGTGATCGTTGTATTTCAGGTAGTCGTTTCATGCTTCTAAAGTACTTTGCGTTTTTCATATGATTCATAGTCATCATGATTTCATCACAACTTTTAAGCAAATCTGATTTCAAAAGTCTTGTGCTTAATTCAACAACTTTGCTTCAGAAGTAGACTTCTCGATGACTTCTTGTAATGCATGAGTGATCTTCGCTACTCTGTCATCTATCGCTGTCTTGTCATCAAGAAAACGATCAACGAAAAGATGTATTTTTAAATGAGCATTTAGTGCTTCTGTATTCATTTTCTTTCATAATCAACAAGTCGTGAGCTGCATGAAGAATGTGCATAGACACAACTTCGTGACAATCGAAAGATAATCAGATTCTTGATGCAGATCAGTTCTCATCTCACATTTGTGTATCATGAACTGTATTTTCTCATTGTCAAACACTAAATCTATTGTTGTGAGCTGATTGTGAGTCTCTTTAGTAATTGTGTCTGATTCAAGCAATAGCTTTAATCTTGTGTTCATAATGATGTTTAGTAAAACATCAGTCGCTGTGTGATGAGTAAAGCATCTTCTGTCTTCTCAATGTAAGTGATGCAGATTGAAATCTTCTACAATTAACTGTTTGCAGTCATCTTTGATTAGTTCATTCAGATGAGAAATAGTAAATGATTCTTCTGTGAAAATGATAGACAGCAAGCACAAATTGTAGATGTTTATGAGTTGTAACATCTGTATCTCGTCTTTCAAGTTACTAGTTTGTAGCTTGATTAAGCAAATGTTCAATTCAATGATTTTCATCATTCATTAATTAAGTTTTAAATGCTTGTTGACATAAATGCATGTTCTTGCTTGAGATGATGAGTTTCTCACTAGATGAAAGAAGTTGTGAGCAGAACTAAACATTTGTGAAATGTTGATGTTGCAACCTTGTTTCTGAATGACTATTATGTTGAATTTATGAACTTCTCTGTTTATCAGAAATGATTTCTGAATTTTTAATAACTTTCTGATGTTGTACTGTAGAATTTGCAGAAAGATTTAATTCATCATAGAGATATTTGTAGCTGTTGTTGACTCTGTGCAGAAACAGCTTTTTATATGCTTTTAGTCATCAAGAGTCTTTTGCATTTTCTGATTTGACATTTTTGTATCTGTTCAGACATCATGTTTTCTGAGTCGCTAATCACATATGAAAAGCAATCAATTCATCTCTTCTTAACTTTCATCACTTGTCATGTTGACTCATTGATGTCTTGACTGCTTGTCATCATCAAGACATTCATTGAACTTAATGAATTTGTTGAACTTACAAAATTCATTGAACTCAAGAAGTTCAAAGAGAAAGAAGAGAATGAGTGATTGTCTTTCAATGCTTTAAAATATCTGATCAATCTGTTTTGAAAGATTTCTTCTGATTGCTTTATCTGTAGTTTTCACTTAAAACATGAATGTCTTCAGAGTTTGTGACTATCATTGCAGTTCACGCATCGTCTTCTATTCATCAACACAGCGCATTCTTCAATGTGATGTTTGTCTGTGTATTTGAAGCAATGCTTTTCATTTTTGCAGAATTTAGTTATATGATCAAAATCGAAGCATTTATAGCACTGTGTAATACAACAGTTTCTTTCAAACAACTTGCATGAGCATTCTTGATATGAATTCAGCATGTCTATGTTTAGCAGTTGATTCATCATCGTTTTGATCGTGATCTTTATGATGAGCGATGAGCGAATCTTTTCACTTTCAACTATTTTCTTGAGTTAAGCTATTTTCAGCATCTTTAAATCTTTGTGAAGTCTTGCATTATCTTTCATCAATTTTTTAATGATCATCTTCTGATTGCTTGTGTTCAATGTGATGTGTACATCATGTGTCAGTATCGCGAAACTTCAATGCATTACATGCACTGAGCTTGCAATTCTCTTCACTCATGTCTGAGACTTTTTTAGAGCTGCTTGAGCTTTCAAGCTCATCATGTGAAGTGCAATGTTTTCGCTTTCAAGCTTGCGAAGTGACATTATTAAATCTCGTTGTGTCATTGAAACACTTGCAATTTCTTGAAAGATCTGATCAATCAATCTCTTTTGTATTTCTTTCACTTCTTTTCTCTTCATTGTTTTCATTAGAATCTTACGTTTCTTGCAAAGCAATGACAGATCATCTCTGAATTGCTGCTTCTTCATTATTGCTTCTTCTCTTGCTACATTGATTCATGATGATGTTTTGAATGTGAAATGCATATTTTCTTGCATTTGTAGTTGTTTATTAAGAAGTTGAATGAATGTCTTCAACTTCTGTACATTCTTCATGATGAATACATCTTGACTTTCAATCTTTCTTTCTGAAATGTTTCAAAGATGTTGAATCAGCTTCAAAATCACTTCTTTTCATAAGTAATCTTTGTTCTTCTCTTTCTTTAACATCAATGTCTGTGTTAGTAAATCGATGATGCTGATAACTTTCATCTCATCATTGTGTAAGCATTTAAATTTCGCGTCGCTGTCTCTTTGCAACGAGTCAATGCTGCTTACAATCATCATTGAATCAGCATTACTGCTGCTCATGCAATTCATCATCATTTATTCATCTACTTGATCTTTTCTCTCTTGTTTATAATGCTCTTTTCAAAAGTTTATTTTGCATGTGTTGTGATTGTTTTTAACTTGATATTAATCTGATGTATATTATAGTAGAAAATTCAATGATCATTAATCATCTGAATTTGTTTCAGACATTAAGAAATTTCGTTAAATGTTTAATCACGTAATTAGTTAATAAATTAAATGATTTATCATTTTGATTAATTTCTCTTCTTATAAGATCACTTTGACGTAATTAGCTGCAAACGCATGTTTAATAGCTTAAATGACATGAATCATCAAAATGACATGAATAATACAGCTGATGTAAAAACGCATCTCATCAACTATGAATGATGCATGTCTGCAAGACTAGCTTGCAAGATTAGATTAAAGAAGTTAATGAGTGAATAAAGATAATGATTTGACAGAAGATAAAAACTCTGCAAGTTCTTGCTTTCATTTCTTAGCAATTAGTTTTATCATCAATAAAGTATTATTTTATTATCTTCTACTACGCAGTTTCATGTAAAAAGATCTCATCATCTCATAGTTTTAATTGCTTTATTTGCATGAAGCTGCTCAGTAAAAGATGTTAAATATGCAGCAACTCATCAGAAATTGCATGATTGAAAGAAGTAATAACTTCTTTCACATTGAGAATTCATCATCTCATCAGAACAGATCTGAGAATCACACATTCAAACATGCAAATAAGAAGTTCAAGTCATGAAAATTTAATGAACAGACAGATCATATCTCTTGATGATTGACAAGCGAAGTATGCAAGCAGTTAAAGAATCTGAAGATGCAGAATATACTGCTTGTCTTGCAACTTTGTGTATTAAAACTTAAGCAAGAGACTTGATCAATCTTTAATCATTGATGTTAACATAGTGATGATCATTATTGAAGTAATATATGCAAACGTGCTAATTGATCTCATCAATCTAAAGAGCAAAGCATCATGAACTACAACTTCTTGATGTTCTGACTGCAAGACTGCAAACACTTCATAATTGTGACATCATTTGATTTCATCATAAAAGAAGAGAAGCTGCAATGATTTGCATCATACTTGTCAGAGAAGTCTTGCAATCAGTGATGAGATCATGTGATGAGCATGTGCAATCATGATGAAATATTCAACTGAAAATACTACATTAAATATTTACATGCTAAACTTAGCAATTCTGAAATTCATAACTTTCAAACAGAACATTGACTTAAGACTGCAAAGCAGCGAGTTAATCAAAGCATCACGAATTTCAAGCAATATCTTATCAAACTGTATGCAAATCTGAACTATTATATATTCAATGAGACTTGCATGATGTACTTACGAATGAAGATTAATGAAATCATCATGAATAAGTTTCTTTGCATCTCATACATTTCTATCAATTATGTCAATCTGCTAAAGCATCTTATAAACATTGACTTGCATTTGTAAGACATTGATGCATTGTCGAAGTTACATTTGCAGCAAAGTGAAAGTGCAGCATCTCAGAAAAGTTTTTAATTCTTGCATGAGAAGACGAAGTCTGTCGCTGCAATGAAGAATTCAAAGTTCTCTGCTTCAAGCACGCAGTCTAAAGACGATGCAACACTCAAGTTCAGTAAATTCAAGCAAGATGCTGCTTCATTCAATCTTACGTGCTGATCATGCAAGAAGTTGAGACATAAGATCAATAATTTAATGTGTTTCAACTATGCATTCAAACAAGAGACTCATAATCATGATGAAGAAATGAGAAAAGAAAAAGTCTGATATTCATCATTGAATCATTAAATATAATTATGAAAAGATAATTGTCATGTGCACTAATGATATTAATACTGACAAATGTCTTTGAAAGAATGCATGAAGCTCACTGTCTTATTGACTTTGAAATCGAGTGAAATTTTATATTGCAATCATGAATAAAAGAGCATGAATTATTGAAGAATCATGCAACTTTGAAACAGATTCAAATGATTAATGATCGTTGAATTCTCTGTTATGATACATATCAGATCGATATTAAGTTAATTGATCACAAGAAAGTTTGTAAAAGCTGAAACATTGAGTTTCATGCTGTGAACATGCAAGAATATGATATAATTCTTGACTATTCATGATTAAATGAGATTAACTTGAATATTCGCTGACGCAAGCATCATTGATCATATTGAGAAAACAGTACTCAGCGTGCAAAGCAAATATGAGTTAATCTGTGCAAGACATCAAAATTTGTTGAGCTGACAATGCTTGCAGCTAAGAAAAGAAGAAAGACTTATGTAGCTTTGTTTTATCAGCTGCTATTTACAGATAACTTATTGCAGAATGCAAATTGTCAGACTGCAAGATGCAATGCGCTTTAAACGAAAGAATTAAAGATACTCTTTGCTATTCAAGATTTCAAGAAAGTGTTTTCTGAGATTCTTTCTGATAGTCTGAACATGCATGATCAGATGAAACATTTCATTGATCTGATGAAGAGCAAAATGTTTTGCATCAAGTCTATTTATAAGATGACATGAAATGAGCTCACTACAATACGAAACTATCTAGATAGCGCGCTAGAGAAGAAATGAATTTATTCATTAAGTAGTTCTGCAAAAGCATCTGTGTTGTTTGTAAAGAAGTTGAACGAAAGTCTTCATCTATGCATGAACTATCATAATTTCAATGAAATAACAGTAAAGAACAATTACTCATTGTCTCTGCTGTCTGAGACGCTGAATCACTTTGCTCATGCAAAACATTTTATCAAAATTGATATTTGCAACATTTATCATTGCATTCAAATTCGCAAAAGCAATGAATGAAAAATGACTTTTCATACATGCTACAATCAGTTTGAATATCAGATGATGCTCTTTGTGTTGCGATCGTGCACTTCAAGTTAGTCTAACATAGATCATGTCAGACTATCATAGACTAGTATAGAGCTGATGTTGACACGCTAGCGACTTAGCGTGTCTTCGTGAGTAAAACTCACGACGTGTTGCATCTTCTTTCTTCTTCAGCTTTGAACTTCTAGTTAGAATACATTCATATGATTCGCTTTATGCAAACTCATAACATTAGTTCAAAGCTTATTAATCTTGCTATCGACATGTAAACGATATAAAAACAAGCTACATCACTCAAACTTGAATCAGAATTGAAATCAGAAAATTGAGCTCAGAAAACTCATTAGAAATCAAGAAATTTCTAGAACAGAACAGAAGAACATGAACACATTGCTTTAGATTAACTTTTTACTGAGCTCGTTGTTAAAACAGAAGAACAGAAGAACATGAACATGTTGTTCTAGAACTGAAATCAGAAATTTCAGTTGAATCTCGATCAGCAATTTTCTACTCACACAATGATTAGAAGCACAGAATTAGAATCAGAATCAATGAGCATAACTCACTATGAATTTCAAGATGCTGAAAGAAAATCACTTCTATCATAGAATTGAACAGCATCAGAAGAAGAAGACATGAATGCGTCGTTGAATATTGAAGAAGAGAACATGAACGCGTTGCTTTTTGATCACAAAATGATCAAGATCAGCATCAGCACTGAACTGAATGCTTGAATAAGCATTCATGAAGCAGATGATCTCGTTGCGTTTATCAAGTACATGTATTAACAGCATGACATCAAAATTAAGATTCACAATGACATGATTCAAATGTTGAATGACATCAACAAGATCAATATTGAATTGAAAGTTATCAAGATCAAGTTGAAAGTTACACAGACAATGTTGAACGTTGTTCAAACGCGTTTACAGAAAGAAATGAAGAAAAAGAACGTGATTATACATCATCTAAAAGCAACATTAAGTTGACTAAGCACTTTGATTTCAAAAGATCGATTCTTGAAGTCGATTAAGCTATCTGACTCATTTTTGTTTGAAGATTCAAGACAAAATGTGAATAATTAATTGTTTTGAATGCAAAACAAGCTGAAGATGAACAAGAATCATTTTTCTTTCAAAGAAATGAAGATTGCATATGTGAAAAGTTGAGTCAGTGAAACGATGATCAAACACATAGCATTTAGAATGAAAGACATGATCATGAACTTGTTTCTTGAAGCAGAAGAGATACTGTCGATCATAAATAAGATGTACAATGATTTCAATCAATATCACATGACTCAATGACAGTTCTTAAAGCTGTATCAAAACAAGATCTTCTTTCATGAATTTTGAATGAAATTTCAGAGACTTAGTGCAAAACTAGAATACAATAACAAAACTCTACTAAACGATCTTCAGCATAAGATTAGCTCAGATCTTCAGCAAGTCATGATCAATGAATGAACTATAAATTTGAATAAATTCATCGACATCTGCATGCAAGTCAACATTCAATTGACGAAATTGAATGCTCAATCAACTCTCAAGACATCAACGATTCAAGTCACTCGCTTTATCACTAGCATCTTGATGACGATCACTACTGCAATCTCAGCTTCAATCTTTGCATGAAAGAAACTCAGAATATTGAACGTTGATTTTGCTAAAGAGAAGTTGTTTAAAAAAGAACTTTGCTTCAAATGCAAAAAGTCAAAACATAGAGCATGTGACTATCTTGAATCAGCTCAGATGCATGAAATTGCAGCGAATTTGAAAAATGACTTACTTTCATCAAAGTAGTGACTGAGAGCGATATACTCATATTTTGCTTCATCAGCATATCTGATGATTCATTTGATTTCAAGTCGTTCACTGTTAACATCATCTTGAATAGTCTAGAAAAGATATTCAGATTTCTTTCTTTGATAAATATTGAAGTTACTGACATAACTTTCATTGATGAATCTTTGATGTCAAAACTATGTGAACGCTTTGATATTCAGTTAATATCGCTGTCAAAATCAAAGTTGATTCAATCATATGATAAAATCTTTGATTGAAAGTTGATTACACATGCTCTGTATACATTGATCATGATACAAGAATACAAGAATGAAATGATGTCTTTATTGATAACTCATCTAGATCAACACAAGATAATCATTGAAAATCTTTGATTGAAAAGAAATCAAATGTTGATAAATTTTGCAAACGATTAATTAATATCATCATTGAAGATTCAAACATTGAAATCTGTTGTTTTAAAAGCAAGCAGTCAATCAGCATTTTACAAATCTGAATCAAACAAGATTTGCAAAATGAAATAAAAGAACTTAAACTTGATTGTTACATCAATGATCATCTTGAAGAGACTCATGAATCAGAAATCAGTGAATAGATTTATTAAATCTGCTCGATTCATTGAATCTGCTCTCATAGCAAAGCAAAGCACTCAAGTTGACTTCAATCAACTTTGTTCATTTCAATCAACTGAGACAAAGAAACTCATCAATATTGTCATGATCAAAGTCGTTGTGTATTGAACTCTAGTCAAGAATAAGAAGATCAAGATCTTCTTCTTGATCATTAGTGAAATCAACAAAGTGCTTAGCTCAGTTGAAGATTTCGCGAAACTGAATAAAATGATCTCTGTCATGTCATTAAATGAACTGAAGAAGAAGCTTTTGATAATTTATCACAACTTTCTGAATGTTTTTGATAAAGAAAAAACAACGCAGTTGCTTTTGCATTGATCATACGATCATAAGATTAAATTAAAAGAAGAGAGTCAATCTTCTAGAAGTTGATTGTACTTCATGTTGAGTTACAAGTTGCAGAAGATCAAAGAGTATCTAGAAGAGAATTTGAAGAAGAAGTTTATCACACTCAGCAAAGCTTCTTTTGCTTCGTCAATACTGTTTGTCAAAAAGAAAGATGACAATCTTTGCTTTTGCATGAACTATTGAAAACTGAATGCTCTGATTAAAAGAAATCGTTATTCAATACTTTTGATAGACGAAGTACTCGCTTGAATTCAAGACAGTAAGTATCTGATTTGACTCAACATTATCATCATGTTCAATAAACTGCGCATGAGTTCAGAAAGCGAGAATTTAACTACTTTTGTTACTTTCTTCAATGTTTACAAGTATAGAATAATGCTCTTTAAATTAATCAATGAACTTGCGTTCTTTCAGCATTATATCAACGATGTATTGTTTGACTGTCTGCAAAAGTTTTGTCAAACATACTTGAATGATATTCTCATCTACAGTAAGACATTGAAAGAACATAGAACTCATGTGAAAGAAGTGCTAGAAAAGTTTCGTGAAGTTGATTTACAAATAGACATTGACAAGTGCAAATTCAAGATTCAGAAAATCTCATTTCTTGAACTACTGATATTCATCAATGATCTGCGAATGAATTCTTGAAAAGTAAATGTGATTCAAGATTGAAAAGTGTCTCGATCATTAACTTATGTGCAGATCTTCATTGATTTCTGCAATTTCTATCAATGATTCATAAAGAACTTTTCAAAGATTGCTCAACTTATGATAAAGTTAACTTGAAAAGATTATTTCTTTGAATGAACAGAGATCTGTCAGACAATCTTTGAAGAACTGAAGCAACAAGTGACAACAGTCTTCATTCTGAAGCATTTTGACTCAATCAAAGAAGCTATTCTGAAAACTGACTTCTTGAACTATGTCAACAACAAAGTATTATTTCAATATGATGATGAAGACATTCTACATTCAGTAATCTTTTATAGCAAGAACATGATTTTCGCAGAATGTAACTACGAAATCTATGACAAGAAACTGCTGATCATCATTTGCTGCTTGAAGCATTGATACTTTGAATTGAAATGTATGAATATTTCAATCAAGATCTTCATCGATCATCTGAATTTAAAGTACTTCATGATCATCAAAGAACTGATCAGATGACAAGCTAAATGAGCTGAGAAGTTATCTAAATATAACTTTAAGATCATATATCAGTTGAGAAAACAGAATCTGAAAGTCGATGCGCTGATCAGAATGTCAGATGTCAAGTCAGTTGAAGCAAATGATGATCATAAGCTATATCAGCATCAGATGCTACTGTCAGAAGATAGACTTGAACTTCAATCAATAGAAGATAATCAGAAAGCTGATCAAGATTTGACTCAAATCTTGCTCAGATCTGACTCAGAATTTGACTCAGATTCAAAACTTGAATCAAAAGCTAATCAAAATTCGATCGAAGAGATGATTTTTATTCAGAATCAGATTATAGTTGAAAATTGAATGAATCAACTGTGCTTTGATATTCAAATAATCATGAAACAGAACAGAAAGACTTGTCAAGATATTGATTTAAACAATTGTAAAATACTTGATGAAGTACTCTGAAAAGATAATAAACTATGAGTTTCTCAGTCAATGATCATTTTATTAATAAGAAAAGCACATGATTTTTCAATCAATGATTATTCTGACATGAATTGAACATTGAACTTGCTGAGATGATCATATTGCTAATTAAAGATGAGAATGATGATCAAGCGCTACATTCAAAACTGTTACGTTTGTTATAGATCAAAAGCATCGAGAGATTGAATCAATGAACTGCTGAAGTCATTGCTCATATTTGAGCAGCAATAACAGAACATATCATTAGACTTCATTATTGATTTATCAGAAAGTGATGAAAGCAACGCGATTCTGACAGTCATAGATCGATTGTCTAAGAAACGACACTATATATTATGTTGATCAGATGACGAAGAAATTTTCGCAGAACAAACAGTCAAGCTACTGTTGGTATGAGTCTTCAGAATTCATGAACTATCAAGATCAATAGTGTTCAATCGTGATTCATAATTCATATTGATTGTCTGAAAGTCTTTATGTTTGAGACTAAACATCAAGATGAAACTATTCATCAATTATCATTCTCAGATCAATGATCAGACAGAAAGAGCGAATCAGAATGTAGAATGATATCTACGAAGCTACTGCTCATATATGCAAGATGATTGATTCATCTGATTATTCATGATTGAATTCATCAATAACAATGCTATTTCATCATCAATTGAACAGTTGACGTTCTTTCTGAATAAAAGCTTTCATTCTCATATGAGCTTTGATTCAAACTCAATCAAATATGAGATCACTTGAGCTAGAATTGAAGCAGGCAAAGCAGAGAATATATTTGAACACATGAAATGATTACTAGCATTGATCAAGCAAGTTTTGACAAGAGTCAGAGTCACAATGAAGAAACAGACTGATAAGCATTGAAAGAAAATGATCTACAAGATAGATGACATGATGTTTCTGAATTTTAGAAACATAATGATCGTATGATCATCAAAAAAGCTAGATGATAAGATACTAGAATTCTTCAAGATTCTGATCGAGATTGAACATGCTTATCAACTGAAACTATCATTGACTATGAAGATACATTCGAAGTTTGCATCAAATCTGCTGCAACTAGATTCAAAGAACTCTTTGAATAAACAACGAAATGAATCGTCTGATTCTATAGTGATCGACAACAAAGATGAATGAAAGATGAAGAACATACTGAACTTCAGACACTACGAACGAGATAAATGACTACAATATTGTGTCAATTGAAGAGAATACGACGTCGATCTACATTGATACAACGTCGATGAAAGTAAATTCAAAGAATGTCAGAAGATTGTAAATGACTTTCATGAATGATATTTGAACAAGTCAAGATAGAAATCAACTTAAGAAGATTAATTGAACTGCAGCAATGAGAACATTGCTAGATGAAGAAGAAGAGTAATGTTGCAATCATGCACTTCGAATTAGCCTAACATAAATCATGTCAGACTATCATAGACTAGTATAGAGCTGATGTTGACACGCTAGCGACCTAGCGTGTCTTCGTGAGTAAAACTTACGACGTGTTGCATCTTCTTTCTTCTTCAACTTTGAACTTCTAGTTAGAATACACTCATATGATTCGCTCTATGCAGACTCATAACACTTTGAACTGATAAATGCTTCTGCAATCTTTCAATTCTATGTAAATCATGCACTTAAGTCATTCATGAATATTTGCTGCATGATATATCTGAATGATGTCTTAGTATACTTTGAGACGAAAGAGCAGCATTGAGAGCATATGTGCAAAATTCTTCACGCGCTACTGAAATATTGACTGTATGTCAAGCTGTTGAAATGCACTTTCAATTGTAGCAAAGTTATCTTTCTGAAATTCATGATAGAATGAAGAAATATTCAGATGAAACAGTTTTGTATCAATGTAATCATTAGCTAATTTGAGCTTGAGTCTGCAAAGAACATTCTTATATTCTTGAAATTTGCAAGATTTTATCAACAATTTATAAAAGAATTCTCTCAAATCATCACGTTCTTAACAAATTTAATCAAGAGTGCAAAGAAGAGAGCAATGCATTCACTCTTTGCAATGACATTGAAAGCAAGAAAAGCTTTTGAAAGATTGAAAACAATTTTTGTCAATGCTCTCATTTTGAAACACTATGATTGAGATGCAAATCTTTGCATGAAGATCAATGCATCAAATCGCGAAGTTGAAGATGTGCTTAGTCAGAAGAGCAAGACTGATCAATGACATTTCATTGCATACTATAGTTATAAGTTCAAAAAAGCTGAAGTACAATAAGATATATATGATAAAGAACTGTATATTATAGTTCTTGATTTTAAGAATTGACAATATTATCTTCAAAATAGCAAGTGATTCATATGTGTGATAACAGATCACAATAATCTTCATTACTTTATGATGATGAAGAAGCTCAATGCATGACAGATGCGCTGAACTGAGAAATTAGCTGCGTTTGACTTTCATATAAAATATCGCAGAGACAAATTAAACTTTGCGAATGTGTCATCAAGAAGACTCGACATTATGAAATTGAATGATAGTGAGAAGAATAATGATTATTTTCTATCTACTCTGCAAAATAAACTTTACAATCAGAAATGTTAATCTGAACTGCTAAAGAATGAAGAAGTTTCAACAGCAATCAAACTTGCAGCATTAATGATGCAATTGAATGACATAATTATTGCAGATACTTAAGTCATGTGTTCAAATGAGAAAGTACTTGTTAAATCTTGCAGAATTCTAGATACTGCGTCGTTTTGACTTTTGATTCATCAGATTATGAAGTCAAAGAGATTTTATTTGAAGATGAGTGAATTAATGACTGCATGACTGCTAAAGTTACAACAAAGAAATGTCTTTGTTACAAATGAGAAGTGATGTCAATGATTCACATCTAGAAAGAATGAGCTTTTGAAATGAAGTATGAGAAATGATGAACTGCTACGTCGTAATTGTACAGTCTATGTACTCAATGACTCTGCTACAAGAGATGAAATTCTGCATATGAATCATGATAATCTTGAAGCAGATCATTTTGCATGCGTTCATATTAAGACTGTGATAAGAAGAAAATATTACTGATTGAAAATGCTCAAAGAGATAATGAAATATGTTTGCATCTGTTCAGACTGTCAGTGAGTGCAAGTGCATCATCATAAGCTTTATGAGAAGCTGACGTTTATATCTTCAGAAGACGTGAATTCATTTCACATGATGATCATGAATTTCATAATAGACATGCTCTCTGCAAAGAATTCATACATTGAAAAAACAAGCGATGCTATATTGATAATAATAAATAAGTTGATCAAGCATGTAATTTATATTTCGACGATCAAAGATCTGAATGTCAAGAGACTTGCAAATCTGCTATGATAAGAATTTGTATCTCAGCATGAAATGATGTGAAGCATTATATCAAATCGAGACTTACTGTTTATCAGTCATTTCTGAATCACTTTATGTTGACATTTTGAAATGAAGCAAAAGCTATGCATTGCATTTCATTTGCAAATCAATGATCAAACAGAAAGACAGAATCAGATGCTTGAGCACTATCTGCAAGTGTATTTCAATTATAAGATGAATAACTGATCAGAGCTTTTGTCAATGATGATGTTTGCATATAACAACAGCGTACACGCTAATATCAAAAAAACTTCACATGAACTTTTAAAGAAATATTCTGCAAGCTTTGCAAAGACATTTGAGAACAAAGTTCTAAAGAGAAAGACACTCTTGATTACAAAGTAAGCAGAATGACTACGAAGTATCAGAGAACATTTAATAAAACTATGAAAGCAAGTAGCAAAGCAGCAAGCAAAGTATTATAATGCTCATCATAAAGCTGCAAGCTTTTAAATGAAAGACAAAGTGCTTTTGCAAAGTATAAACATCTATACACTTTGTTCAAAGAAGAATATTGATCATAAATAACTGAAATCATTCAAAATATTGAAGAAGATCAACATGCAAGCGTATAAGCTTGAACTACTTGAAAGATATGATGCAATTCACTCAATCTTTCATGTCTCTTTATTAAAACTCTGACACTTGCGTGACGAGAATTTGAAGTTGCAAATTATTCTTATAAAAGAGAAAGAGAAATGAGAGATAAAGAAGATAATCAATCAGCGAATCAAGAAAGAAAAGATTGAGTATCTAGTTTAATGAGCTGATTCACTTTTCTATGAAAACTTCTGAGAATCAATGAAAAATCTTAGCAATGCAAAGAAAATCATTGAGAACTACAAGATAGAAAGACAAGTACATCAGTTGACTGCAAAAAAGTCAAAGGGAAAAAAGAGAGACAGATCATGTAAGAATTATGTTTGAGAATGTATCAAAAGCGCAAAGATGCAAGTTTAAAAGTTTGTTCTAAAATTATAAAAAGAAAAGAAACAAAATCTCATAACACTCATGCATCAACATACATCTTCTTTTAGAAAAAAAGATGAGCAACGTCATGAAAGAGCAAAGAAAGATAGCGATCAAGAATTGCAAGCGAGAATGTCAAAGTGAAGAGAAAAGCTATTTATTTGTCAGCGAATCTCATCATGCATTGCTTGCTTCAGATGATACTTACAAGATGAAGATGAAGTGACGTGATGATGATAAGAAGTGATGAGAAAGATGAGAACTTCTACTCAACTGTTAAATACAATTTCACATGATTGAGAGAAAAGCTACTCACTCTCTCATTGTCAAAGACGAAGAGTAAGAAGAGTTTGAGTATCAATGTTAAAATGATGATTTATTGCTTGCATGACATGATGCATCGAAATCTGAAAATGACGTGAGACTGAATTTATTATGCAATCATGCTTCTCTTTGAAGCAGTGCTCGCATTTGCGAGCACACTTGATGAGAACACGACATGTATGAGTTATCACTGCGCTCAAATGATGAACGCAGTGACAGCATCAGATCATCTGATCAGTACAATCTATCATGCATCAGCATTATTTGAAACATGCAAAGATGAATAAATTTATCAAAAATCATGAACTCAGTCATCAACGCAATAAACATGAAGAAAGCAGAAGAAGCAGACGTGACAGACGTTGCAACGACAATGACGTGAAGAGAGATGTACATCTCAAGAAAATGAGCAGACTTCGCAAGCATGTTAGCATGATCTCAATGAGTGCAAATGCTGCTACTTATCATAATAGTGATGATGATGATAATGATGTTGATACTGCTATGTCATTTACATTAACTCATAAGCTGACTTGCATCACAACAACGCTGCAACAAAAGAAGCTCATATCATGAGCTGCAAGCTATGCAAAATATACATAGCAGATGTCACGATCCTAGCCTTGCCAGGCTCAGCCTTCTAGCCTTGCCAGGCCTATCCTCGCTCCGTCACCTTGACTAGTCCCTATTGGGCCTAGCGTCGGCTGAGGAACACACATATGTAGCCAGCTTC
>JAABUW010000888.1_pt1 | contig 54793 bp, 50 predicted proteins | sample 5560081 | NCBI WGS metagenome assembly JAABUW01 (sample SAMN10711882, study PRJNA513363) | rock metagenome | isolation source: Antarctica rocks | place: Antarctica: Victoria Land, Knobhead sud | reverse complement strand
GGCACCTGCTGAACTGTGCTGTCATCGGCGAGCTGATCCCTGCTGGTGCCGAGTTGATCGACGTGGGCAGCGGTGCTGGCCTTCCCGGCATTGCGCTGGCCCTGGCCCGCCCAGACCTGCGGATCACCTTGCTGGAGCCGGCCGAGCGGCGGAAAGCATTCCTGGGGGAGGTGGTTTCGCGGCTCGAACTCAGCGGGGTAATGGTGGTTCGGGGACGCGCGGAGGACGGCCGCCGCCAGCCGGTCGAGATCGTCACGGCCCGAGCGGTGGCCCCGCTTGCCCGCCTGGTGCCATGGTGCCTGCCCCTGGTGCTGCCGGGTGGCCGGCTGCTGGCCGTCAAGGGGGCCGGTGCCACCGCCGAGATCGAGGCCGCGGCGATCGTGGTGAAGGCGGCCGGGGGCCGGCCCGCCACCATCCGACTGTGCGGCCTCGGCACAGTGGATCCACCGACTACCGTCGTCGAGGTGGCCCACGCTGCTGCTTCGGTCCGCCGGAAGGTGAAGACGTGACCGCCGCCGTGCCCCGCGGGCTGGGCTGGCCTGAGGCCCAGGAGATCCCCGGCGGCGACGGCCTGGGCTGGCCGGCGCAGCGTTCCGATGTTTCACGTGAAACATCGCGCCAGGTCGGGGAATCATCGCCCTCGGCTGAGCCCGTTGGGGAGCTGCCGCCGATTGCCGCGGCAGCGCATCAGGCTGTCCGGGTCACGCAGGAACGAGCCAACCGGTCCTTCCCGCGGCCGACATCCCGACGGGTGATCTGTGTTGCCAATCAGAAGGGCGGGGTCGGTAAGACCACTACCGCGGTGAACGTGGCGGCCGCGCTGGCGCTGACCGGAAGCCGAGTACTGCTGATCGATTGTGATCCCCAGGGCAATGCCTCGACCGCGCTCGATGTCGACCATCAGGCGGGTCGCCCCTCGACGTACGACGTGCTGGTGGACGGGACTGCGCTGAGTGAGGTGTGCGTCCCGGTGAACGGGATTGACGGCCTGCTGTGCGTACCGGCCACGATCGACCTGGCTGGAGCAGAGATCGAGCTGGTGCCCATGGCGGCCCGGGAGCGCCGCCTGGCCGACGCCATCGAGGCACATTCAGCTGAGCTCGATTACGTGCTCATCGACTGTCCGCCCTCCCTCGGTCTGCTCACCGTGAACGCGCTCGTGGCCGCGCGCGAGGTGCTCATCCCGATCCAGTGCGAGTTCTACGCGCTGGAAGGGCTCGGGCAGCTAGTCCGCAACGTCGATCTGGTGCGCGCGCACCTCAATCCCACCCTGCGGGTGGGTGGAATCGTCCTCACCATGTACGACGCCCGGACGCGGCTGGCCGATCAGGTTGCCAGCGAGGTGCGCGCGCATTTCGGCGAGCTGGTGCTCGACACGCTGGTGCCGCGCAGCGTCCGGATCTCAGAGGCACCGGGGTACGGTCAGCCGGTCATGACATACGACCCCGCTAGCCGAGGCGCTACCAGTTACTTCGAGGTCGCCCGTGAGATCGCGGCCCGCTCGACGAGCGACGCATGAGCGCCCGGCGGGGCGGCCTGGGCCGCGGGCTGGGTGCGCTGCTGCCCACCGGACCGGTGTCGGCGGCGTTGACGCCCCTGGATCTGGCTCAGTCGACCGACACCGCGCAGCCAACCCAGCCAACCCAGCCAACCCAGCCGAGCCAGCCAACCCAGCCGAGCCAGCCGGCGCACCCGACCCCGCCGAGTCAGGAGGCGGCCCGCTACCGCGAGCTCCCCGTCGGTGCGATCTCGGCGAACCCCAAGCAGCCCCGAACCGTCTTCGACGATCAGGCCCTGGCGGAGTTGGTCGCCTCCGTGCGAGAGGTCGGCGTGCTGCAGCCGGTGATCGTCCGCGAGGTTACGCCCGGCGGCTACGAGATGGTCATGGGCGAGCGGCGACTGCGGGCGGCTCGCGAGGCCGGTCTGGCTACGGTGCCGGCCGTGATCCGCGACACCGCCGATGGCGCGCTCTTGCGCGACGCGCTGCTGGAGAATTTGCACCGCGAGGACCTCAATCCGCTCGAGGAGGCCGCGGCCTACGAAGCTCTCCTACGCGAGCTCGATGCCACCCACGATCAGCTCGCTGCGCTGCTCGGCAAGAGCCGATCAGCGGTCAGCAACACGATCCGGCTGCTCCAGCTTCCGGCCCCGGTCCAACGCCGGGTAGCTGCGGGGGTGCTGTCGGCAGGTCATGCCCGCGCTCTGCTCAGTGTGGAGTCACCCGACGAGCAGGAAGTTCTGGCCGGCCGGATCGTGGCCGAGGGACTCTCGGTCCGGGCCACCGAGGAGCTGGCCATCATGGCCGCGGCGCCGGCGCCGGTCCCGCGCACGGCCCGGGCCCCTCACGACCAGCCGCCGGTGCTCGCTGAGCTGGCCGGTCGGCTGGCCGATCGTCTCGACACCCGGGTGAAGATCGACCTTGGTCGCCGCAAGGGCCGGATTGTGGTGGAGTTCGCTTCGGTGGACGACCTCGAGCGGATCGCTGCCATACTCGCGCCGGCGGCTGAGCTCATCCCGACGTACTCCTAGCCGCCGCCCGCTCGATCAGGTCCCGGCAGACGACCGCCACGTCCAGTTCGGCAGTGCGTACGGCCAGCGGCAGCAAGCTGGTATCGGTCATCCCCGGGGACACGTTGACCTCCAGCACGAAGATCTGCCCATCGGCATCGACGATGGCGTCGACCCGGGATAGGTCGCGCAGACCGAGCACCTCGTGCGCGCGCACCGCGACCTGCGCCAGGTCAGCTGCGACGGCGGCCGGTAGTCGAGCCGGTGCGTGCCAGGTCGAGCCGCCGGCGCTGTAGCGGGCCTGATAGTCGTTGACGCCGTCGGCGGCCACCACCTCGACGGCCGGCAGCGCCCGGGGTCCGTTACCGGAGTCCAGAACCGTAACGGCCACCTCGGTGCCTACCACCAGCTGCTCGACCAGCGCTGGGTCGCCGTAGCCGAAGCAGCCGACCATGGCAGCCGGCAGGTCGGCCGGGCGGTTGACCACGTGCGCGCCCAAGGCCGATCCACCGTGAGCGGGTTTGACCATCAGCGGCAGGCCCAACCGGGTGACCAGTCGGTCAAGGACGAGGGGTGCTCCGAGCTCGCGGAACATGCTGTGCGGCAGCGTCACGCCGACCGGAGTCAGCAGGCCGGCCCGGGTCAGCGCCGCCTTCGCCGACGGCTTGTCCCAGGCCAGCCGGCTGGCCATCGCCGTGCTCCCCACGTACGGCACGCCCACGAGGTCCAGCACATCACGGAGGGCACCGTCCTCGCCGACGCTGCCGTGCAGGGCAATGAAAGCGGCGTCCGGCGCGAGATCGGCGAGCCGGGTCAGCAAGGTGTCGTCGACGTCGAGCTGTACCGTCTCCACTCCCGCCCGGCCCAGCGCTTCAACCACCCGGCGCCCGGAGTGCAGCGACACGTCCCGTTCGTGGCTCATCCCACCGGCGAGGACGACCGCGTGCAGGTTCATGCCAGCTCCGGTCCCGGTGAATCGGCCCGGACCCCGGCCCGGCCGGTGCCGTCGGCTCGCGCTGCGCGAGGGCTCGTCGCGACGGCGGAGCCGAACGTCTGGAGCAGATCGAGCTCAGCTTCGACCACCGTCGCCAGGCGGCGCACCCCCTCCCGAATCCGGTCCGGCGGGGGGTAGCAATAGGACAGGCGGAGCGCGCCGGCCCCGCCGCCATCGGCGTAGAAGGCGGTGCCGGGTACGTAGGCGACGCGTTCGGTCAGCGCCCGGGGCAGCATCGCCTTCGCGTCGAGCCCCGGCACCAGTCGCAGCCAGACGTAGAAGCCGCCGGCCGGCACGGTCCAGGTGGACCCGGGCGGCATGAGGTCGTGCAGGCTGGCCAGCATCGCGTCTCGCCGGTCCCGATAGAGCTCCCGGAACGCCTTGATCTGCTCCTGCCACGGTTGGGTCTCCAGATAGGCGGCGACCGCCAGCTGACTGAAGGTCGGCGGACAGAGCAGGGCCGCCTCGTTGGCCAGGACCAGCTTGTCGCGGACCGGCGGCGGGGCCAGCACCCAGCCGACCCGCAGTCCCGGCGCAAAGGTCTTGGAGAACGTGCCCAGGTAGATCACCCCCGGATGCTGACTGCGCAGGGCCGACGGCGCCGGCTCCTCGAATCCCAGCAGGCCGTAGGGGTTGTCCTCGACGACGATAACGCCGGCGCGGCCCGCAATGTCGAGCACTTCATCGCGCCGTGACGCAGCCAGCGTGACGCCGGCCGGATTGTGGAAGGCCGGCACTGTGTAAAGCAGCTTCGCCCGACGTCCGCCGGCGCCGAGCCGGTCGAGCGTCTCGGCTAGCGGTGCCGGGTGGAGGCCGTCGTCGTCCATCGGGACGTGTACGACCTCAGCCTCGGCCGCCGCGAACGCCGCTAGCGCGCCGACATAGGACGGTCCCTCGGCGACCACGACGTCTCCGGGATCGAGGAAGATCCGGCTGACCAGGTCCAGCCCCTGCTGGGATCCGACCGTGACCACCACGTCCTCGGGCGAGGCGCTGATGCCCTCGAGGGCCATCACCGTGCAGATGTGCTCGCGCAGACCCGGGTCGCCCTGCGCGCTGGCGTACTGCAGCGCCGCCGCGCCCCGCGACGACACCAGGTCGCCCAGCATCGAGCCGACGGCATTCAGGGACAGCGCGGAAACGTAAGGCATGCCGCCAGCCAGTGACACGACTTCCGGGCGGCTCGCCACCGCGAACAGGGCCCGGATCTCCGATGCGGTCATCCGGTGCGCCCGAGCCGCGTAACTGGCGGAGAAGTCGTCGTCGTACGTAGTACCGCTCACCGGCGGGTCCTCCCCGCAAAGGGACAGAATAGCCGACCGACGCTAGCCCGGCTGGGACGCCACGGGCTGGGATGCCGGCAGGGGCAGGCGCAGGGCGCCGGTCGGCTCGTCGGCGTCGCCGGTGAGGTAGAGCCGCTGTACTGACACCAGCAACGCTTCGGCAACCACGTCGCGGAAGTCGGGGTCCGACAACCTCTCGCGGTCCGCCGGCGAGGTCAGATAACCCAGCTCGAGGCGGACCGCCGGCATCCGGGTCAGCCGCAGCATCTCCCAGGACTTGCCGTGGGTGCGGCAGTCGACGAGGCCGGTCCGGGCGACCACCTCCCGCAGCACCAGGCCGGCCAGCCGCTCGCCCACCGTCGAGGTGTCGCCCAGGCCGTTGCCGAAGTGATAGGTGGCGACGCCGCCGGCGTCGGGATTGCGGTTTGCGTCGGAGTGCAGCGACAAGAGCAAGTCCGCGCCCGTAGCGTTGGCGAATGCGGCCCGCTCGGCGTCGGTCGCTCCGGTGTGCCGCCCCCGGGTGAGGTCGGCCCGGATGCCGACCGCGACGAGGCGTCCCTCGACCCGGGCCGCCAGGTCCCACATCAGGTCGGCCTCGCTCAGCCCCGCGCTGTGATGTCCCCGATCGGCGCCGCCGTGGCCCGGGTCGACCACGATGCGCTTGCCGTGCAACGCCGGTCCACGGTGGTGCAGCACCTCGGCTTCCCGCATGTACTGCGGCCGCCCGCCGATCACCTTGCGGCCGAGCTGGCGCAGGGCTCGAAGGGTCGCCGGGCCGCAGGTGCCGTCCAGATCGATGCCGCACTCCCGCTGGAAGGCAAAAAGCGCCCGCTCGGTGCGTACGCCGAACAGGCCGTCCGGCGGACCGGCGTCGTAGCCGAGCTCCAGCAGGCGCGACTGCAGGGTCGCCACGTCGTCGCCGACGAGCGGGGTGCTCAAGCTGCGGAACAGCACGCGGTCCCCCAGGCGCCAGCGGGCGGCGGTCAGCGCGCGGTAGGTCTCGGCGCCGACCAGGCCGTCGACGATGAGCCCGCGCCGCTGCTGGAAGTCGCGCAGGGCCAGCTCGCATTCGGTATCGAAGACCTGCTCCGGGCCTTCCCCGCTGGTGGACGCAGAGAGCAGCCCCAGGGAGACCAGGACCGCGCGCACGTCGGCGGCGGCCGGACCGCGGTCGCCGCGACGAATCAGCTGCATCCGGTGCGTCCTTGCCTGTGCCTAGGTCGTGAGGGCTGACGGAGCTCGGCCGGTCAGCCGGCGACGGAGCCTACAGGCTGGACTCGATCATCTTCAGGATCATGTTCTTGGGCTGCACGCCCAAGACCGACTGGACAGCCTGGCCGCCCTTGAAGATGGTCAACGTCGGGATGGACATGATCGAGTAGTCGCGGGCCACGCCGGGGTTCTCGTCGATGTTGAGCTTGGCGATGGTCACCTTGTCCCCGAGCTCGGCCGCGATCTCCTCCAGCAGTGGGGCAACCTTGCGGCACGGCCCGCACCACTGCGCCCAGAAGTCGACCAGGACGGGCTTGTCGCTCTGCAGCACCTCGGTTGTCCAGCTGGCGTCGGTGACGGTGACGGTAATGGCTCCCATGGGATCTCCTTGGCTCGGGGTGGTCGATGGCTCGGTCAGACGCCGACAGCGGCGACGGCGGGCGTCTCGATGGCGGTGAGATAGCGCTCGGCGTCCAGCGCGGCGGCACAGCCGGTGCCGGCGGCGGTGATGGCCTGGCGGTAGGTGTGGTCGACCAGATCGCCGCAAGCGAACACACCGGGCAGGTTGGTGCGTGTCGACGGCGCGTCGACAATCACATAGCCCTCGTCGTCAAGCTCGACCTGGCCGTGCAGCAACTCGTTGCGCGGGTCGTGGCCGATGGCGATGAACAGCCCGGTCACAGCCAGCTCGGATTCTTCCCCCGTGCGCAGGTTGCGGACGCGGGCTCCGGTCATCTTGGTGGCCCCCAGGATCTCGACCACCTCGGTCTCCAGCAGGAAGCGGATCTTGTCATTGGCGAAGGCGCGCTCCTGCATGATCTTGGATGCGCGGAGCCGGTCCCGCCGGTGCAGCAAGGTCACGGACCTGGCGAAGCGGGTCAAGAAGGTGGCCTCCTCCATCGCCGAGTCACCGCCGCCGACGACCATGATGTCCTGATCCCGGAAGAAGAATCCGTCGCAGGTCGCGCACCAGGACACGCCGTGGCCGGATAGGTGGTCCTCGCCGGGGAGCCCGAGATGCCGGTACGCCGAGCCGGTGGCCAGGATGACGGTCTCGGCGCGATAAATGGCATCACCGACATGCACAACCTTGGGCGTGCTGGTCAGGTCGACCGCCGTGGCGTCGTCGGAGATGAACTCCGCACCGAAGCGTTCGGCCTGGCTGCGCAGGCCGTCCATCAATTCGGGACCCATGACGCCGTCCGGGAAGCCGGGGAAGTTCTCCACGTCGGTGGTGTTCATCAGCGCGCCGCCGGAGCCCACACCCTCGATCACCAGCGGCGACAGGGCCGCTCGGGCGGTGTAGATCGCGGCCGTATAGCCCGCCGGGCCCGATCCGATGATGATCACATTGCGTACGTCGTCGCTGCTGCTCACGAGCCCGTTGGTCCTTCCCGGTGCGGCGGCTGCTCCTTCAAAGTCTGCCCACAGAGCCAAACCCCATCGTAGGGCGGCCGATTCCCCAGCCGGGTGGTCCGGCCGGGTCGGTTGCGCCTTTGTCACCTGGCGAGCGGGACCACCTGGTAGCGGAGCAGGTCGGACTGCCCACGGCGACACCCGGTCCCGACGATCCAGGCTTGCGCCTTGGTCGGGTCAGGATCGTGCAGTACGACGATCGCGGCCGGCTTGCCTTGATATCGAGCCAGGTCGAGGGTGATGGGTACGACGCCGGGCCGGCCGGCCAGCTCCTCGACGCAGGCCTGCAGCTGGGCCGGCCGGCCCAGGCGGGCCAGCGCGGGGTCGATCGTTGCGGCCGCAGCTGCCCGGGCGCCGTTCGGTGCCGCCGAACGATCGGGCACTGGCGAGGCGTACGGCTGGTAGCGCTCGGCACCGGGCGCGGCGGCGACACTAAGCAGCTCGCGTACCTGGTCGTCCAGGGTGGCGACCGCGTAGTTGCGACCGGACGTCAGCACCGGCGCAGCGACCCCGGCCGTGGAGTCCTCGGCGCCAGCGGTGGAGGTGACCTTCGACGCGCTGGTCGCTGCTGACCGGTGTCCGAGGAGCGAGCTGGCCCCGACCACCGCCGCGAGCAGGAGAGCCACCCCGGCCGCGATGCCGGCCGACGCACTGGCCGGGGCGGGCCAGCGGCGCCGCCGGGCTGGCGCCCGCGAGGCCAGTACGGTCACGCGGCTGGTCTCGTCGGGCCTCGGCGCGGTGGAGCGGGCCGCCTCGGCCGCGAGGGCTGCGTCGAGTCGCCGCCCCACATCGGCCGGCATGGCGATCGGCGGCCGGCCGGCCAGCAGCAGCCGGGTGTCGTCGAGCTGGGTCAGCCGGGCCGTACAGGACGGGCAGCCGGCGACGTGGGTGCGGACATCGGCGCCTTCGGAATCGCTCAGGTGGTCGACGTCGAGGCCCGAGTCCGGGCCGGCGTCGAGCAGGCCGGCGTGCAGATCGGCCAGGGTGTCCGGAGCCGGGTGCGGCGAATCGGCGGGCGGCTGGGTCATCGATCCTCCTTCCGCGGGCCCGGGGTTTCCGCCGCTCTTTCCGTCGGCGGCGTTGATCCGACGGTGACGCCGGGGTCGCGGTTCCCCAGACCCGCCAGCATCGGTGCCAGCCGGGCCCGGCCGCGGGCGCACCGGCTCTTCACGGTGCCCTCCGCGACGTCGAGCATCGCCGCCGCCTCGGCCACGGCGTAGCCCTGGATGTCGACCAGCACGATGGCCGCCCGCTGATCGACCGGTAGCCGGGCCAGTGCGGCCTCGACGGCCAACGCCAACTCGCGTTCGGCAATCGCGTCCCGTGGCTCGACCGGCTCGCCCGGCCCGGACTCGGGCAGGGCGACCACCGGGCGGCTGGCCCGCTTGCGGACCCGGTCCAGGCAGGCGTTCACGACGATCCGGTGCAGCCAGGTGGTGACAGCGGCGTCACCACGGAAGGAGCCGGCCGCCCGGAACGCCGAGAGGAATGCCTCCTGCACCGCGTCTGCGGCCTCCTCGCGGTCGCCGAGCGTTCGCAGCGCGACCGCCCAGAGCCGGTCGCGATGGCGGCGGACCAGCTCGGTGAATGCCTCCGGATCGCCGCCGGCATGGGCGCGCAGCAGATCGAGGTCGGAGGGGTTGCGAGTCGCCTCGGACGCCGGCGATCCCGGCGCCGCACCCGAAGCCTCCACCCGGTCGAGCGTAGGGGTCAGCTGAATCCGACGTCGGCGACGCCGATGCCGTACTGACCGTTGTGCGGGGCGAGCTCGGTGAACCAGACCAGCCAGTAGCGCCCGGTGATCGGTGGGCTCAGCGTCGACGTGGTCGTGCTGCTCAGTTGGTGCTGCGTGGCGACCGTACGATATGCGTCGGGTGAGTCGCTGTCGGCGTTGCCCGCCCGGACGTCGTAGCTGCCGCCGGACTCGCCGAGGACGACGGTGACCCGGTGGACCATCCGGGGGGCACCGAGATCGTACAGCACGCCCATGCCGCGCTTGAGATTGCCGAATCGCGCGGTGGTGTAGTCGTCGGTCCGCCATAGGGTGCCCGGCTTACCGTCGATGGTGCGGTTTGCGTTGCGCAGCTCCGTACCGTCGCCCTGCGGGTCAACGATCCTGGCGCCCACGACCTTGAGGGGTCCGCTGGCTGCCGCGGGCGGCGGGGCCACCTTGAGACCCCCCGGGTCGAAGGGGAGATAGGAGCCGGCCGGCGCCGGGATGGCGCCGAGCCGGAAGCCGACGAGCAGGCCGGCGATGCAGATCACGAGCACGCTCGCCACCAGCAGCGACACCCGGCGCCAGCGCGAGCGCCGGACCGGCTCCTCGCCGGCGGGTGGGCCGGTCAGCGGCTGGGTGGTCGCGACGTCGTAGGCATGCTGGCTGACGTCATCGGCCAACCCGGCCGCGGTCAGGGCCGGCTCGTCGGGGGACAGCGCCCGCATCGCCACCCGCGACAGCGGCCCGGACACCCCGGCCCGGACCTGCCGGGGCGAGCACAGGCGCCCCGCGTCATAGGGTGCCTCGGCAATCCCGTCGACCCGGCTGCCAGCGGAGCGGGCCGGCCACCGGGCGGTCAAGGTGGCGTAGAGCAGGGCGCCCAGCCGGCGTACGTCGGCGGCTTCGGCTCCGCCGGAGTTCGTCCGCAGCGCGGTGAGTTTCACCCCGCCGTCGCTGGTCAGCAGCACGTTGTCGGGGTGAAGGTTGCCGTGTGCCAGGCCCTGGGCGTGGATGGTGGCCACCGCAGCGGCGGCCGCATGGACCACCGCGACGGCCTGGGCCGTCGGCATCGGGCCGGCGAGCAGCACATCGGTCAGGGGGGTGCCCTCAACCCATTCGGTGACCACGTAGGTGGAGCCGTCGACGTTGGCGGCGTCGAACACGCTGGCGATGCCGGGGTGGGCGACCCGGCCGTTAGCGACGGCTGAGGCCAGCAGGTCATCGGCGTCGGCGCCGCCCGAGGGCAGGATCGTGACCAGCACCGGCCGAGCCAGCGCCTCGTCGAAGCCGCGCCAGTGCCGCTCAGCTGACGGTGAGGGCGGTTCGAGGAGCTCGTTGAGGCGGTAGCGGCCGGCCAGCAGCGCCCCCTGGCTCGGAGCGCAGTCGGCCTCGGCCGCCACATGCCCTCCTGGCTCGCTTACTAAAGATTGTGACCTACCCACTTAGAGTAGGCATTTCGGTCCGGTTGCACACCGCTGACACGGCCGCGTCTTGGGTCTAGGCACGGGGTCGCACCGCCCCGGCATAGCCGTCGAGGTAGACCGCCTGCACCTTGACCACGTCCCCGGGCTCCGGCGCCGCGATCATCAACCCGCCGCCGACGTACAGCGCGACGTGGTGGATGGTCGCCGGCTGGCTGGGGTCGCTCGCCCAGAAGAGCAGGTCACCGGGGCTCAGCTCGCCGAGGGCCACCCGCGGCCCGGCCGACCACTGCTGGCGGGACGTGCGTGGCAGTCCGAGCCCGGCTTGCCGGTAGGCCCAGCCCGTCAGTCCGGAGCAGTCGAAGGCGTCCGGCCCGGTGGCCCCCCAGACATACGGATCGCCCAGCCGGGTCCGCGCGGCCGCGACCGCGGCTGCACCCTGGCTGCTTGCCGTCCCGGTTCCGTCAAGTGCCCCGGCCGGTCCGGCGCCCGTTGGCGGCGACCGGTGGCCCGGCACCCGGGCCGCTGCTGCCTCGAGCCGGGCCGCTGCAGCCGACTGAGCGGCCGTCAGCTTGATGGCGAACGCCCGGGCCGCAGCCGCCTGCGCGGCCTGCCGCTGCTGCTCGGCCAGCTTGCGTACGGTCGCGCCGGCGTCGGCCAGGAGCTGCTGGCTGGTGGCGAGCGACTGGCTCACCCGCGTGCTGGCGGCGGCTGCCTGCTGCTCGATGGCTGCCTGCTGAGTGCTGAGCGTGGCCAGTCGCGTTTCGATCGCGGCCGCCTGGCCGGTGGCCGCGGTTCCTGTGGCGACCCGGCTGCGGTCGTCGCCGATGAGGCTCTGCACGGTGTGCAGCCGGGCCGCGGCGTCGCCGAGATCATGGGCGCCCAGCACGCTGTTGACCAATCCCGCCGTACCGCCGGTCATGTAGATGGCGCGGACCCGGTCGTCGGCTACCTGGTGATCGCCGGCGGAGGTGGCTTGCTGATCAGCTAGCTGACGGGCCGCGAGCAGGTGCTGGGTGACCAGGTCGGCGAGCCGCGACTGCGCGGCGTCGTAGTCCTCGGTGGCCACTTCGGCGGTCGTCCGCAGCTGGTCGACCCGGCTGCGCAGGTCGGCTGCCCGGCGCTGGGCCACGGCCAGCGCGGTGCCGCTGATGGGTGCGGCCCCGGCGGGCCGAGCAAGTACGGGGGACGCCAGAGCCGGGGACAGCAGCATGACGGCACTCACCAGTGCGCGGGCGGCTCGCCTCACGCCGTTGCCCGGGAATCATCCACTCATCCCTCGTCGGCAGGGGCCTGCTCCGGCTTGAGGGGCGCTCGGGCTGGGCGGATGCGGCCCGCCGGGTCAGCGCCCCAGCCGGCTGCGCATGGTTCCCAGCACGTCGTGGACCTCCGTCACCCGCAGGCGCAGCGCCACGGCGAGGTAGCCGATCCCGCCGATCAGCCCACCGGCGCCCAGCATCGCCGCCGAGCCGGCCGCCCCCCCACCCAGGCCGCGCCGGACGCTGATGGCCACCGCCCACGCGAGCAGCCCACCGACCATCGCCGCGATGGACAGCCGTACGGCCGTGCGGACGACGCGGGCGGTGTCGAGGCCACCCAGCCGCCGGCCGAGCAGCCAGCCGGAGACCACGACGGCGACGACGTAGGAGGCCGTGTTGCCCCACATCAGGCCCTCGACGAGATGGCGCGGCGCCAGCGTCTCGTACAGGACGAGGTCGAGCCCCACCTTGACCGCGACGACGGCGAGGTTGATGAGGGCGGGAGTACGGGTCTCTCGGAGCGCGTAGAACGCAAAGATCTGCATCTGGCTGATGGCGAAGGGGAGCAGGCCCAGTGCGGCGGCTGCGAGCGCCAGCCCGATGTCGCGGCCGGCGCCGACCGAGCTCCGGCCGTAGGAATAGAGCAGGACGCCGAGCGCCGGCCCGAGTGCGATGAAGGCGGCCGACATCGGCAGCAGGACCACCGAGGACAGCCGGCTGCCCAGCGACAGGTCTCGCGCGACGTCGGCCGGCCGGCCCTCGACAGCTGCGCGGCTCATCCGTGGCAGCAGCGCCGTGATCAGGGACACCGCGACGATGCCGTGCGGCAGCATGAACAACAGCTGGGCATTGACCAGCACGGTCAGGCCCGGCACGCCGGGATGGCGCTGGTGGGTGAGTACGGCCAGGCGCTGCACGACGATGACGCCTACCTGGCTGACCGCGACATAGCCGAGCATCCACGAAGCCAGCCGGGCCGCTTCGCCGAGGCGGGCCTGCCTGACCTCGAATCGCCAGCGCCATGCGAATCCCACCCGGCGCAACGCCGGCCACAGGGTCGCGGCCTGGGCGACGATCCCGAGTGTGGTGCCGACGCCGAGGACGAGGACCTGGGGGGTGGTAATGGCGCCGGGGGCCAGCCGGGCCGGCCCGGGCAGCGCTGCGAACACCGCGCAGGTGGCGATGACCACCAGGTTGTTGACCACCGGCGCCCACATCGGGGTGGCGAAGTGTCCCCGGGTGTTGAGGACGGCGGCCAGCGCGGCGCCGATGCCGTAGAAGAGGATCTCCGGCAGCAGCAGCCGAGCCAGGGTGACCGCCAGGGCATGCTCGTGCGGGTTGCCGGAGCCGAAGCCCTGAAGCGTGACCAGCAGCGGTGCGGCGAGCACGGCGACCACCGTCGCGGCGCCGAGCACGACCACGGTAAGGGTGAGGAGCCGCTGGGTATAGGCCTCCCCGCGATCGGCGTCGGACTCCTGCGCCTTGACGATCAGCGGGACGAAGACGCTGGTCAGGATGCCGCCCAGGAGCAGCTCGTAGACCATGTTGGGCAGCGTGTTGGCCGCGTTGTAGGCATCCGGCACCAGCTGAACGCCGAGGACGTAGACCAGCGCCAGACTGCGGACGAAGCCGGTGGTCCGGGAGGCCACGGTGCCCAGAGCCATCGTCTCGGTGGCCCGGCCGATGCTCGGGCCGGGCGAGCTCACGCGGGGCGGGCGAGCAGCTCGGGCACCTTGGCCACCAGCCGGCGCTCGTCGTCGTAGGCGAGCCGGCCGCCGATCTCGGCCAGCGGCACCCAGGCGACCTCGCTCACCTCGATGTCGGCGTCGGAGAGGTCGCCACCCTGGGCCAGCAGCAGGAAGTGGTGAACCGTCTTGTGGATCCGGCGCCCCTCGGCCACGAACCAGAAGTCGATGGTGCCGAGGCTGCCCACCACCCGGCCGGTTATCCCGGTCTCCTCGGCCACCTCCCGGACCGCTGCCTCCTCCGCGGTCTCGCCGGCTTCGAGGTGTCCCTTGGGCAGCGACCACAGCAGTCGGCCCCGCCGGTCGATCCGCCCGATCAACGCTCCACTGGTGTCGGGGCTGCCCTGCTGGACGACCAGGCCGCCGGCCGAGGTCTCCTCCACCCGCAGCAATCGCGGCCGCCGGCGAGGTGCTTCGGGCCGGCGGGGCATGCGCCGACGATAGCGAAGCGGTGGCCCGGCGCCGGTTAGGCTGACTCGTCGTGGCCGACTCCCGCACCGATGCCCAGCGCCAGGCCGTCGCGGAGTTGCTGCGCGTCTCGCCGGTCGCCGACGACCTCGGCCGGCGGTTCGCCGGGGCCGGAAAGGCGTTGTATCTCGTCGGAGGCTCGGTCCGCGATGCGCTCCTCGGGCGGCTGCAGGACGACCTGGATTTCGCCACCGACGCCCGACCGGAGCAGGTGCTGGCGCTGGTCGCCGGCTGGGCCGACGCCACCTGGACGACCGGAATCGCCTTCGGCACGATCGGGGTGCAGCGCGGCCAGTGGCGCCTGGAGATCACCACGTACCGCGCCGATTCCTACGACCGAATCGGCCGCAAGCCGGCGGTGACCTACGGCGAGAGTCTCGGCGGCGACCTAGCCCGACGGGACTTCACGGTAAACGCGATGGCCGTGTCGCTGCCCGGTCACGAGTTCGTCGATCCGTACTCCGGGCTGGCCGACTTGACCGCCGGGCGGCTGCGTACCCCCGGCCGACCCGAGGACTCCTTCGCCGACGACCCGCTGCGGCTGCTGCGGGCCGCGCGCTTCGTCGCCCAGCTGCACTTCACCGTCGACGACGCCGTGGTCACCGCGATGACGGCGATGTCGGAAGAGATCGCCCGGGTGTCGGCGGAGCGGGTCCGCGACGAGATCAGCAAGCTGCTCTGCGGTGCCGACCCGCGAGGCGGCCTGCACCTGATGGTGCGGACCGGCCTGGCCGACGTGGTGCTGCCCGAGCTGCCGGCCCTACGGATGGAGATCGACGAGCACCACCAGCACAAGGACGTATACGCCCACACCCTGACCGTGCTGGAGCAGGCGATCGCCCTGGAGGGCCCGGCCGGGCCGGATCTGGTGCTGCGGCTGGCCGCATTGCTGCACGACATCGGCAAGCCCGCGACCCGGCGCAAGGAGCCGGCCGGCGGGGTGTCCTTCCATCACCATGAGGGTGTCGGGGCGAAGCTGGTCCGCAAGCGGCTGACCGCCCTGCGCTACCCCCGCGACGTGATCGAGCCGGTCGCCAAGCTGGTCTTCCTGCACCTGCGCTTCCACGGCTACGGCAAGGGCGAGTGGACCGACTCGGCCGTCCGGCGCTACGTCACCGACGCCGGCGATCTGCTCGACCGGCTGCACAAGCTGGTCCGGGCCGACAGTACGACCCGCAACCAGCGCCGGGCCGCCGCCCTTGCCCGGTCGTATGACTCGCTGGAGGCCCGGATTGCGGACCTGCGGGCCCGCGAGGAGCTCGACGCGATCCGGCCCGACCTCGACGGCAACCAGATCATGACGATCCTCCGCCTGCCGCCCGGGCCACTGGTCGGCCGGGCCTACCGGCACCTGATGGAGCTCCGCCTCGAGGCCGGGCCGCTGGGCGAAGAGCGGGCCACCGCCGAGCTGCGGGCCTGGGCCGCCGCGCAGCTGCCACCCGGTGCGGACCCGCCGTCTCCGCCCGCCTCGCCCGCCCCCAAACCCGAGTGATCCAGGCCTCGTAAGTCCAGCCAGGAGTGTCCTACGAGGCCTGAATCACCGGGGTGGCGGCCGGCGCGGCCGCCGGAGCGAGGGAGCCGCTCCGCCAGGCGTAAGTCAGCGCGGTCAGGGCGTACCCGATGGCGATGATCGCCAGGACGACATAGGACTTGCCGGTAGACGGCAGGGCCAGCGCGGCGAAGGCCGCCGCGGAGACGAACGAGACGTTGAACAGGATGTCGTAGAAGGAGAACACCCGGCCGCGGAACGAGTCATCGATGGCCTGCTGCAGGATCGTGTCCACGGTGATCTTGGAGCCCTGGGAGACCACGCCGAGGCAGAAGGCGGCGCCGAGGAACGGCAGGTTGCGGTACGGCGCGCCCAGCACCACCTCCACCACAGCCGCGGCGGCGAACAGGCCGACGATCCAGCGCTGCTGCCCCCAGCGCCGGGTCGCCACGGGGGTGATCAGCGCCGCGACGACATAGCCCCCGCCAGAGAACAGCACCACCGCTGCCAGCCCGCGCATCCCGGTGTCCGACGACCCCGGGCCGGCGCTGAAGTAGTTGCGGTAGAGCAGCAGCGTGGCGATGGTGGAGATGCCGTAGAAGAAGCGGTGGGCGGCGATCGCGCAGAGCGCATGACCGGCCGGTCGGTGTGACCAGACATGCCGGGCGCCCTCGCAGACGTCGCCGACGACGTTGCGCAGGGCGTGGCGGGCACTGTGATGAGCGACCTGATCCGGCCCGAGGAGCCGGCTGTCCATGCTGGCCGCGCACAGCGACGACACGAGGTAACAGATCGCCGCTGCGCACATCACCGCCGCCACGCCGGCGTTGTCCTTGCCGACCAGCTGACGAACCGCGAAGCCGATCCCGCCGCCGAGCACCGCCACGAGGGTGCCCGACGTGGTGGACAGGGAATTGCCCAGGACGAGCAGCTCGTAGCGCACGACGTGGGGCAGCGACGCCGACAGTGCCGAGAGGAAGAAGCGGTTGACCGACAGCACCGCCAGCGTGCCGATGAGGAATACCGGCCCGACCTGCCCACCGGCCACCACCAGCGCGACCCCGACCACCATCAACGCCCGGACCAGATTGGCGATCAGCAGGATGCGCTGCCGCCGCCAGCGGTCGATGAAGACGCCGGCGAACGGCCCCACGACGGAGTACGGCAGAAGCAGGGTGGCAAAGGCGATCGCGGCCTGGGCCGCGCTGGTCTGCCGCTCAGGGGAGAAGAAGACGTAGGAGGCCAGCGCCACTTGGAAGACGCCGTCACCGGTCTGCGAGGTGAGCCGGGTCGCGTACAGGCGGCGGAAGTAGGGCTCACGCAGGACGCCCGACAGCCCGCCGATCGCCGGCTGGTCGGTCCGCGGCGCCTCGATGGCAGCCAGGGCTAGGCCGACGGGCGGGGCGGGCTGGGCTGCGCCGACGGGCGGGCGGCGTCGAGGCGGCCCTGGGCCAGCGCTTCGGCGGCGTCCCGTGTCGTGAGCCCCTGCGCGTCAGCGGTACGGAAGATCTCGGTCAGTGTCGCGCCGACGCCGGCCAGCTTGGCGGCCAGCTCCTCGGCGCTCCAACCCAAGAGCTCGAGCCCGAACAGGTGCAGCGCACCTCCGGAGTTGATCACGAAGTCGGGCGCGTAGACGATGCCGGCCTCCGTCAGCCGCCGGGCGTCGTCGCGGACCGCCAGCTGGTTGTTGGCCGCACCGGCGACGACCCGGCAGCGCAACGCCGGAATGGACTGCGCAGTCAGCAGCCCCCCGACGGCGCAGGGGGAGAGCACGTCGCAGGGGGTGCTCAGCGCATCCTCCATCGCGACCGGCGTGGCGCCGGCGGCTCGCTGCGCCTCGGCGACCCGGTCCGGGTCGATGTCGGTGACCAGCAGCCGGGCGCCGTCGCGGGCCAGCAGGTCGAGCAGCACCCGGCCCACGCCGCCCAGACCCTGGACCAGCACGCTGCGGCCAGCCAGCTCCGGGCTGCCGAAGGCGTGCGCGCAGGCGGCGCGGATGCCGTGGTACACGCCCACGGCGGTGTCCGGTGCGCTGGAACCGGCGCCCCCGTGCTCCGGGGTCCGGCCGAAGACGTGCTGAGTACGTTCCCCGATCACGTCCATGTCGGCCGCGCTGGTATTCATGTCCGGGCCGGTCCGGTATGTGCCGTGCAGGGATTCGATCAGGTCGGCGTAGCGCAGCAGCAGGTCCCGTCGCTGCGTCCCGATGGGCAGCCGCGGCACCGCGAGCACCGCCTTGCCGCCGCCGGCCGGGAGCCCGGCCGCGGCCATCTTGAACGTCATCCCCTCGGCCAGGCGCATGGTGTCGGCCAGCGCGTCGGCCGGGCGCTCGTAGATCCGCATGCGGGTCCCGCCGGCAGCTCCGCCCAGCGCGGTCGAGTGCACCCCGATGAACAGGTACGCGTCGTGCTGGGCGTCGTAGCGGGTCACGACCGCCTCGCCGTCCCACTTGGCCAGGAGTTCCTCGATGGAGGACGTCATCAGATGTCACCTCGTGGAGCCATTCTACCGGCGGCGGCCGTTAGCCTGGAGGTGATGATTCACAGCAGCCCGACGCGTGAGGACCTCCGCGCCCACCTTCTCGCCTCGCGGATCGCCGGCAACGTGGCCACCACCCGCGACAACAACCTGGAGAATTTCGGGCGGATGAGCCGGCGCGAGCCGCTCTATCTGTTCGGTCTCGAGCCGGTCGGGCGGTGGTCGTTCGACGACGTGCTCGACCTGATGGCCAAGCGGTGCGGGGTCGTCGCCGACCCCGAGCACGCCACCGGCGCCGACACCATTGACGTCGACGCCACCATCGAACGGCTGGAGGCGATGGCCGAGCGGATCGGCCAGGCGGCCCGAGCGCGCGAGCGGGTGCTGGTCGCCACCGGCCATCCGTACGGCCTGCAGCCGGTGCACGCCGCGGTGGCCGCGTCGTTGCACGAGGCCGGCGCGACGCTGCTCACTCCGGCGGCGGGATGGCGGCATCCGGCCGGCCCGTACGGCAATCAGGGCCATGAACTGCGGCACGTCGACCTGGTGGCGATGCTGGGCGATGCCGGCGTGAGTGGCAACCGGGGCCTGCACCACACCCATTCACCCGAGCCGATGCGCGCGATGCTCGCCGCACTGGCCGACGCGGGCGAGGCGCCGCCGGACCTGGTGGTGGCCGACCACGGGTGGGCCGGAGCGGCGGGACAGGCCGGCATCGACTCGGTGGGGTTCGCCGACTGCAACGACCCGGCGCTGTTCGTCGGCGAGGCCGAGGGCAAAGTCACCGTGTGCGTGCCGCTCGACGACAACGTGGCGCCGCACCTGTACGACCCGCTGATCGCCTACCTGCTTGGCTGCGCCGGCATGACGGCGTGACCCGACCCGCCTGACCGACGTGGACCTGCCAGACCGCACCGCACGACGCGCCCGTCGCGGGTGCGGCCGGCGCGTCTGTGCGCTTGGTTGGGCAAGTGCGCTCGGATTGAGCCGCGCTTAGAAGCGGATTTTCCAGAGCTGGCCGTACACCGTCGGAGCGCCGGGCCCGGGCTGGAAGCCGGAAGACGGTGCGATGCTGTACGCGGACACGTACACGTTGCCGTCGGCATCCGCGGCCACGCCGGCCGGGAATGGGACCGGAATGGACGTCCGGGTGTTCTCGTGCAGCATCACCTTGGTCACTACTCCGGGGAACCCGCCCCCGGAATCAGCCGCGAACTGGCTGACGTACATCTCGTCGTGCATGCCGAAGGCGATGCCGGTGATCGAGGTGAACCCGCCGCGCCAGCTGAGGATCTTGCCGCTGGGCGAGAGCTTCCACACCCGGCCCGCTCCCGGCTCCAAGTGAGCCAGGTCGCCGACGTAGATGTTGCCGTCCGGGCCGAGCGCCAGGGAGGTCGGCACCGACTGCCGGTCGCACTGGGGCGTGACATGCCCGCCGCAACCGTGCTTCGGCAGCACCGTGAGGACGCTGACGTGGCCGTTCTTGACGGCGAGGATGTCGTTACCGCCGGCGTCGGCCACGAGCTCCCGGCCGTCGGGCAGGGCCAGCACCCCATACGGGTTGGAGTTGACGTCCGTCCCGTCCGGATTCCGGGTCAGCTCCACCTTGGCGATGTCGGCCACCGGCGCCGGCCCGCTGCGGCGAGCCAGCAGCAGCTTGCCGTCGAACTTGGTGTATCTCGACATCGCCGGCAAGAGGGCCGGCGGCACATAGGTCTGCTGGATGAAGATTGCGTTCAGACCGCGGGCGTCGACCCCGTCCGGTCCGATGGCTCCCACGCCGCCGGCGCTGGCGAACGACGGCAGGTTTTTCACCAGCCGGTAGGGCACGCTGTTGTGGCGCAGCTGTGGATTGTCGACCAGGGAGACCGAGCCGGTCAGCCCGGCGCAGGTCTTGCCGCCCTCGCCAGTGAAGCAGGCATCGGTGCCGCCGTGGCCGGCCTCGGCGACTAGCAGCTGCCGGCGGCCTTTGTCCGCCCAGGCCAGCTGGCGCGGGTTGTCCAGCTTGCTGACCACCACGACCGGAGCGGCCGGAGCGCCCGCGGTCGTCGCGGCCGGTGCGGCCGCCTGAGCCGGTGCGCTTCCCACCAGCAGTCCCCCCACTGCGACCGCGGCGGCTGCCGCGGGCCCTGCGATGCGTCGTCGCATTTGTTGCCTCGCTTCCTGACTCGGTTCAGTCTCGCTGTACCGACCGGCGGCCGGCCCACGGCGCACGCTATTCCTGCGCGGGCCGTCCGGACAGGCCTATCTCAGAATTTGTCGTATACCCGACAGACATTCGACGACCCGGTCACTCCATGTGGAGTGACCGGGTCGCTGACGTGACAGGTGGCGAGACTCAGCCCTCGACGTCGCCCTTGATGAACATTTCCACGGCCGCCCGCGCCTCGTCGTCGCTGAACTGCTCCGGCGGGGATTTCATGAAGTAGGACGAGGCCGACAAGATCGGCCCGCCGAGCCCACGATCCATGGCGATTTTCGCCGAGCGGACCGCGTCGATGATGACGCCGGCGGAGTTCGGCGAATCCCACACCTCGAGCTTGTATTCGAGATTCAGCGGGACGTCACCGAAGGCACGGCCCTCAAGCCGTACGTAGGCCCACTTACGGTCGTCGAGCCACGGCACGTAGTCCGACGGGCCGATGTGGACGTTGTCCTTGCCCATGTCGCGGTCGACCTGCGAGGTGACCGACTGGGTCTTGGAGATCTTCTTCGACTCGAGCCGGTCGCGCTCCAGCATATTCATGAAGTCCATGTTGCCGCCCACGTTGAGCTGCATGGTGCGGTCCAGCTGGACGCCCCGGTCCTCGAAGAGCTTGGCCAGCACCCGGTGGGTGATGGTGGCGCCGACCTGCGACTTGATGTCGTCGCCGATGATCGGCACGCCGGCGTCGGCGAACTTCTGCGCCCACTCCGGCGTACCGGCGATGAACACCGGCAGGGCGTTGACGAAGCCGACCCGGGCGTCGATCGCGCACTGGGCGTAGAAGCGGGCCGCGTCCTCCGACCCCACCGGCAGGTAGCAGACGAGCACGTCAGCCCGGGCCTCGCGCAGGGCCGCCACGACGTCGACCGGCGCCTCGTCGCTCTCCTCGATCGTCTCGCGGTAATACTTGCCGAGCCCGTCGAGGGTGTGGCCGCGCTGAACGGTGATGTTCAGCGGTGGGACGTCGGCGATCTTGATCGTGTTGTTCCGGCTGGCCACGATGGCCTCCGACAGGTCACGACCGACCTTCTTGGCGTCCACGTCGAACGCGGCGACGAACTCGATGTCGCGGACGTGGTATTCGCCGAACTGCACGTGCATCAGGCCCGGGACGCGGCTGTTCGGGTCGGCGTCGCGGTAGTACTCGATGCCTTGCACGAGCGAAGACGCGCAGTTGCCGACGCCGACGATGGCTACTCGGACTGAACCCATGGTGGTGCTCCTTTGTTGGTGGTTACGGCTCAGGGTTGGTGACAGTTGGGGGGGTGCCGGCCTGCTCGCTGGCGATCAGCTCGTTGAGCCAGCGCACCTCGCGGTCGACGGAGTCCAGGCCGTGCCGCTGAAGCTCCAAGGTGTAGGTGTCGAGGCGCTCCCGAGTGCGCGACAGGGCGGCCCGAAGGCCTTCCCGGCGTTCCTCCACCCGCCGGCGCCGACCTTCGAGAATGCGCATCCGCACGCCGGCCGGTGTCTGGGAGAAGAAGGCGAAGTGGACGCCGAAGCCTTCGTCCTCGTAGGCGTCGGCGCTGACGTCGGCAAGCAACTCCTGGAAGTGTTCCTTGCCGTCGGCGGTGAGTTGATAGACGACCTTGCCGCGCCGGCTGGCCAGCGGTCCCAGGTCGGGCGTGGATGCGTCAGGGGCGTGCTCAGCGATCCAGCCGGCCTCTCGCATTCGACGCAATGACGGATAGAGCGAGCCGTAGGAAAAGGCCCGGAACATGCCGAGCGATGCGTTGAGCCGTTTGCGCAGTTCGTACCCGTGCATCGGCGACTCTTTGAGAAGGCCGAGGACGGCGAATTCCAGCATTCACCGCCTCCTCTCCGGCCTGCCATCGTTGCAAGATGTATCGGGCTGATACATCGCAGCAGAGTATGCGCTGATGCCGCTTGCGGCAAGTACGCCGCGCCGCCAGGTCGCTACCACGGTTGACCCGCGTACTCTCGCCGGGGTGGACAGCCGTCGCCGGGTGGTCGACTACGGCCTGCAGCGGCGCTCCGTGCTGGCCGGCCTTCGGGCTGGGAGGGCCAGCGTGAGCGACGTCTGCGACGCCACGCCGTACCTGATCCAGGCAGCGAGATACCACGGCGAGGTGACGGAGACGCCCTGCCCGGTCTGCTGTCGTGAGCCGGTCTGGCACGTCCACTACATCTATGGCGACGCGCTCAAGGCCTCGGCCGGCCAAGCTCGGCGGGCGGCCGAGCTGGCGAGGATCGCGGCGAGCTACGCCCCGCTGAGTGTCTACGTCGTCGAGGTGTGCCGGACCTGCGGCTGGAATCACCTGTGGCAGTCCTATGTCCTCGACGGCGGCAGCGCGGCGGCCGAGCCGGTGGCCGCCCGGGGGAGTCGGTGAGCGCTAAGCGCGCGCCGCGGAGCCGCTCGCGGCGCCGGCGGCGCCTGACCTTCACGGCCGGAGCGTTGGCACTGTTTCTGGTCTGCGCCCTGCTCGGCGTGGTCTACGCCGTCACCCGGATACCGCTGCCCGGAGAGGTGCGCAACAAGCAGGCGTCGGTCATCTATTACGCCGACGGCCGGACGGAAATGGGCCGCCTGGGGGCGCAGAACCGGACCGAGGTGAAGCTGCGCGCCGTACCCAAGAATGTCCGGCAGGCCGTGCTGGCTGCGGAGGACCGGCAGTACTACTCCGAAAGCGGCATATCGGCCCGCGGAATCGCCCGGGCGGTGTGGGCCAACATCCGGGGCAAGGACTTGCAGGGCGGCTCCACCATCACCCAGCAGTACGCCAAGAATGCCTACCTGGACCAGGCGCGCACGTATCAGCGCAAGCTCCGCGAGATCGTCATCGCCATCAAACTGGACCGGCAGTATTCCAAGGACCAGGTGCTGGAGTGGTATCTCAACACGATCTATTTCGGCCGGGGTGCCTACGGCATCGAGGCGGCCGCCGAAACGTATTTCGGGGTGCCGTCGCAGCGCCTGAGCCTCGAGCAGGGCGCGGTGATCGCCGCCAGCATCCGTTCCCCGGCCGGCTACGACCCTCAGGAGCATCCGCAGGCGGCCCGCGACCGCTGGCACTACGTTCTGGGCGGGATGGTCGCCCAGCACTGGGTCCCGAGCGCGCGGGCGGCGGCCGCGGCGTACCCGACCGTCCGGCCGATCGGCGCCAGTGCGTTCAACGACCTGTCCGGGCCTAAGGGCTACATCGTGCGGCAGGTCTCCCAGGAGCTGGCCGCCCACGGCATCAGTGATGCGGTGCTGCGCAGCAGCGGCCTGCGGGTGATCACCACCATCGACGCGCAGGCGCAGCGCTCGGCGGTGGCCGCGGTTGGCAAGGTCTTCGCCGATCAGCCCAAGGAGCTGCGGCAGGCGCTCGTCGCCGTGGAGCCCGGCACGGGCCGGATCCGGGCCTATTACGGCGGCAAGATCGGCAACGGCGCCCTGGACTACGCCGCGCACTTTTATCAACCAGGTTCGAGCATCAAGCCGTACGTGCTCGCCGAGGCGCTGAGCCAAGGGATCAGCCTTCGCTCCCGCTGGGACGGCACCTCGCCGCAAACCTTTCCCGACCGGGCCGCTCCTGTCTACAACAGCGGCGACGGGCAGGGTGAGCAGTGCTCGAACTGCGACCTCGTCGAATCGACCGTGCTGTCGCTCAACACCGTCTATTACGCCCTGACCGCGAAGGTCGGGGCGGCCAAGGCAGCGACCAGGGCCCAGCTGGCCGGGATCCGCCAGCTGGCGGGGCAGCCGATCGCGACCTTCATCCACTCGGGCAAGCTCAGCAACGCCTTTGGCATCGGGCAGTTCGAGATCACGCCGATCGACCAGGCCGACGGCTTCGCCACCTTTGCCGCCGGCGGGGTCCAGCACGCCCCGCACTTCGTCGACCGGGTGGTCCGCATCGACAACGGCGATATCGTTTACCGGGCCAAGGACAGCAACCGGCGGGCCTTCTCGGCTGATGTGGCAGCCGACGCCACCTACGCCATGCAGCAGGTGTTGCGGACCCGCAGCGGGAGTCCCTTCGACCGGAGCCTGGCCGACGGCCGGCCGGCTGCAGGCAAGACCGGCACCGCAGAGGATCCGCACGCCAAGCAGACGAACGGCAACGGCGGGGGCAACAGCGCGGCCTGGATGTGCGGCTTCACCCCGCAGCTCGCCGCTGCCGTCTGGGTGGGTCACGACAACCTCAAGACGGCGCTGGTGACCAAGGCCGGACGTCAGATCTACGGGATCGGCTTGCCCGCGCTGACCTGGCAGGCCTTCATGGACGGTGCGCTGAAGGGCCGGCCGGTGCTCACGTTCCCCTCGCCGGTTTTCCTCGGTCGGCGCAGCGTCGGGGACGGTCGGATCGTCGCGTCGCTCGCCCCGGTGGCGACCCCGGTGCCCTCGCCGCGGCCCTCATTGACGTTCGCCTCCTCGCCGTCGCCGGTGCCTACGCCGCCGCCGGTGCCGTCGCCCTCACCGCCGCCGGTGCCCTCGGTGTCGCCGTCCGCGCCGGCTCCGCATCCTTCGCGGTCGAGGTGCCCGGTCAGCTGCCCGTCGCCGAGTCTGTCTCCGGTGCCGGGGCCGGTGCCGGGGCCGTGAGCGTCTCGCCGGCGCCGGCACCCTCGGTCAGCACCGCGCCGTCGGCGGCCCCGCCGGCCGGCGCTGGCCCGTCGGGGGCCGACCCGGTGGTCTGGGGGTTGTCCCGAGCCGTGGGCGGGCCGCCCGGGCGACATGCCGCTGGGCGGGGGCACCGGTTCTGGTCACCGTTGCGGGTCATCCTGGCCATGTCGCTGCTGGTGCTGGCCGCCGGCTGGGTGCAGAAGGCGCCGTGCCGGGTCGCGCCCTGGGTGCACGAGTACCAGTACAGCCACGCTTGCTACACCGACGTCTTCGCCCTGTATTTCAGCGAGGGGCTCGACGCCGGCCAGGTGCCCTACCTCGACCACCCGGTCGAATACCCGGTGCTGACCGGCGCGGTCATGGCCGCGGTCGCCTGGCCGGCCCGCATCATCGACCGGGCCCATGCCGGCCGGACCTTCTTCGACCTCACCGCCTTGCTGCTCGCCGCTTCCGCCCTGGTCACCGTCTGGGCGCTGACCCGGCTGCATCCGCGCCGGCCCTGGGATGCGGCCCTGTTCGCTCTGGCTCCGGCGATGGTGGTGACCGCCTTTGTCAATTGGGATTTGTTCGCCGTGGCCCTGGCCACCACCGCGCTGCTGGCCTGGTCCCGCCGGAGACTGGGCTGGGCCGGCCTCCTGCTGGGCCTGGCGATTGCCGCGAAGTTCTATCCGGTGCTCTTCCTCGGCCCGCTGTTCCTGCTGTGTCTGCGCGCCGGGAAGCTGCGCGCCTTTGCCGTCACCACTACCGTGGCGTTGGCCACCTGGCTGGTGGTGAATGTCCCGGTGGCGCTGGCCGCTCCGTCGGCCTGGTCGCGCTTCTTCTCGCTCAGCAGCACCCGCGACGTCGACTGGGGCACGTTCTGGTACTGGCTGCGCTATGCCACCGGCCGCTCGCTGGACACTGCGGTTCCGGCGGGGGGTGCCCCGCGGGTGCTGAATCTGGCGGTGGCCGCCGCGCTGCTGGTCGGCTGCGCCGGCATCGCGGTGCTCGCGCTGGCCGCCCCCCGCCGGCCCCGCCTGGGCCAGCTGGTGTTCCTGGTGGTGGCCGTCTTCCTGCTGACCGGCAAGGTGTGGTCGCAGCAGTACGTCTTATGGCTGGTGCCGCTGGCCGTACTGGCCCGCCCGCGCTGGCGGGCCTTTCTGCTCTGGCAGGTCTGCGAGCTCGCCTACTTCCTCGCCTTCTATTACGAGCTGATCGGGGCGGCCCGCGGCGCCCCGGTGATCCCCGAGTGGCTCTTCATCCGGGCCACCTGGCTGCGCGCGGGCGGCCTGGCGTTCCTCTGCGTACTCGTCGTCATCGACGTGTTGCGCCCGGAGCGCGACGCGGTGCGGGCCGCCGGGGACGACGATCCGGCCGGCGGGGTGCTCGACGGCGCGCCCGATGCGCTCAGCCTCCGGCTGTCGATGGTCCGGCCACTACCGGTCGAGGTCGAACACCCAGTCGTTGCCGCGGACCAGGCGCCGGGTCAGGGGTAGGCCGGTCACCGGCTTGCTCTCGGCTCCCTGCCACGGCGTGCCGTACGCGTAGCCGGGCAGCAGCACCACCGACCGGAACCCCAGCCCGCGCAGGTACGCGACCGAAGCGCTGTCCGGGAAGCCCGCGACCCGCCGGCGCAGGTCGTCCTCGGCCCGCGGCTGGACGCTGGTGCTGCCGTTGGCGATCAGCGGCCAGCCGTTGGTCGACCAGAACATCACGATGTTGTCGTGGACGGCGTCGCTGGGCAGCACCAGCATCGGCCCCGCCACGCCCCGCATGGCGGGTGGCTCCGGCGGCACGGCGAGCTGCGGCACGCGACCCAGCCCCTCGACGAGCACCGCCGCCGGGAGCAGCAGCAGCACCGGCCGGGCCCGCCGGGGCAGCAGCTGAGCCAGCCGGGTCACTGCGTACGCGGCGAGGAGCCCCAACGCCAGGGTCGTGTAGAGCACCAGGCGACCGGAGGTGCGGACGCTCCCCCAGCCCGGCAGGTGCGCCTGGATCGCCACCATCGTGTAGCGGCCGCCGGCCAGCCGGGTGCCTAGGCCGAGAGCGACGCTGAGGAGGACCACGGCGGCCAGCCACAGCCGGCGGCGCACCGGCGCGCTGCTGATCAGCAGGCCGGCGGTGGCCAGGCCTAGCACCAGGAAGCCGGGCAGCAGGGCCATCTCGGGCGGCCAGCCGAGCTTCGCCCGGGCGCCGGTCTGAGCGGTCCCCCAGAGCCAGGAGTTCGCCGGCGCGATCAGGTATCCCGACAGTGGCGGCGAGAACAACGCCAGGTCAGCGGGGCCACGGGTCGCCTCCGGGTGGGCGGCCAGCACCCGCAGGTAAGGCACGGACAGCAGCCCGGTGACCGCGGTGAAGGCCAGCCCGCCGGCGAGGTCGGCACCGATCAGCCGGGCGGGCAGGCGTGGCCGCCCGGCCAGCAGCCAGCCGATCGCCCCGCCGGCGCACACCATCAGCAGCGCGTAGGCAAAGGCCAGACCGAGCGCGAAGCCGAGGCTGACCTGCCAGGCGGCCACCGCCCACCCGGCAAGCACCCAGCCCGGTCGCACCCGTGTGCGGCGGTGACCCCGCCCGCCGTACCCGTGGCCCCGGGCCAGCATCGCCAGCGCCAGTGGGATGGCGCCGCTGGACAGCACGTTGAGATGGCCGTCGTGAGCCAGCCGCCAGGGGGCGTAGGCGTAGGCCGAGCCGGCGACCAGCGCACCGACCGGCCGGGCGCCGAGCTGGCGGGCCAGCAGGTAGGCCCCGGCAAACGCCATGGCATAGGTGAGGACGAAAAGCAGGTTGTAGCTGATCAGCGCGCCGGAGTTCCCGCCGCCGAACATGGTGACCGGCGCGTAGCCGAGCAGGGTGTCGTTGAAGGCATAGGAGTCCGGCAGGGGCCAGAACGTGTTGCCCTGGAACAGGTGCAGCGGCTGGGCGAGCAACGCATGCCCACCCCAGGACGCCATCCACGCTTCGACGACCGGGTCAGCCAGGTCGCCCGGCACGGTGGTCGCCGGATGCCGCAGGGTCGGCCAGGTCGTGGCGACCGCCAGTGCGGTGCTGCCCAGGGCGGTGAGCAGAACCTCCCGGCGGACCGACCGCACGGTCAGGCCGGCAGATGCGCGCGCAAGTAGTCGATGTCGCCGCTCTGGCCGGCCGGGCCGCCCGGGGTCTCCACGATCACCGGTGCGCCGGCCGCGGCGACCACCCCGACGATGTCCTCAGGGTCGATGTGGCCGGTCCCGAAGTTGGTGTGGCGGTCGGCGCCGGAGCCGAAGGGATCGCGGGAACCGTTGGCGTGCACCAGGTCGATCCGGCCGGTGATGGACTTGACCCGGTCGACGACCTCGCTGAGATCTTCGCCGGCGGCATGGAAGTGGCAGGTGTCCAGGCAGAAGCCTGGGTCGTAGTCGCCGATCACGTCCCAGAGCCGGGCCAGCCGGTCGAGGTGGCGGGCCATGGCGTTGTCCCCGCCGGCGGTGTTCTCGATCAGGATCGGCAGCGGGAAGCTGGCCCGCTCGAAGGTCTTGCGCCAGTTGTCGTAGCCGACTTCGGGGTCCTCGCCCTTGCCGACATGACCGCCGTGCACGATCAGCCCGCGCGCCCCGATCGCCGCCGCGGCGGTGGCCTGCTGGTCGAGCAGCTTGCGGCTGGGGATGCGGATCCGGTTGTTCAGGGTGGCGACGTTGATCACGTACGGGGCGTGGACGTACAGCCCGACGCTCGACTGCTTCAGCTCCTCGGCGTCGTCGCGGATCGGCACCTGCTTGGGCCAGGCCTGGGGGTCGCCGAGGAAGAACTGGGCCAGGTCGGCGCCCATCGCCGTCGCTGTGCCGGGCGGGTCGGTCTGGTCGATGTGCGCGCCGATCTCCATAGCTGGCACCCTAGCCGCGGCCACTGACGCCGGCGGCGCTGACAGCGGCGACGGTTCGCCGCGTCGACCGCCCCGCTGTTACCCTCCTGTGTGTGCCGTCGGTGTACGCGCACATCCTCCTGCTACGGATCGCCCGTGGCCGCTCAGTCCACAGGAGACGGAGAAGCTCTTGCGTCACTATGAATTGATGGTGATCCTCGACCCAGACCTCGAGGAGCGCACCATCGCGCCATCCCTCGACCAGTTCCTCGGTGTGATCCGTCAAGGCGGCGGCAGCGTGGAGAAGGTCGACGTATGGGGCCGGCGCCGGTTGGCCTTTGAGATCGACAAGAAGGTCGAGGGCGTCTACGCCATCATCGACCTGCAGGCTGAGCCGGCCGCGGTGCAGGAGTTGGACCGCCAGCTCAACCTCAACGAGTCGGTCCTGCGCACCAAGGTCCTGCGTCCCGACCAGCGCTAGCCCCGGCACCCAGGAGATCTCACATGGCAGGCGAGACAGTCATCACCGTGGTCGGCAACATCACGGCCGATCCCGAGCTGCGCTTCACCCCGAGCGGGGCGGCGGTGGCCAACTTCACCGTCGCCTCCACCCCCCGCACGCTGGACAAGAACACCAACGAGTGGAAGGACGGCGAGGCGCTGTTCCTGCGCTGCAGCGTCTGGCGCCAGGCCGCGGAGAATGTCGCCGAGTCCCTCCAGCGCGGCATGCGCGTCATGGTGCAGGGCCGGCTTAAGCAACGGTCGTACGAGACGAAGGAAGGCGAGAAGCGCACGGTGATCGAGCTGGATGTGGACGAGATCGGCCCCTCGCTCAAGTACGCCACCGCGAAGGTGAACCGCACGACGCGGGGCGGCGGTGGGGGCGGTGGATTCGGAGCGTCGGGCTCCGGCGGTTCGCCCGGCGGCGGTGCCGACGACCCGTGGGCCAGTGCAGCGCCGGTGTCCTCCGGTGGCGGCTTCTCCGACGAGCCTCCCTTCTAACCCCGCCGCGCCGATGCCGACAACGAGGAAGACGATGGTCAAGGCCCCCGTACGCAAGCTGAAGAAGAAGGTCTGCTCGTTCTGCAAGGACAAGACGACCTACATCGATTACAAGGACACACCGCTGCTGCGCAAGTACATCAGCGACCGCGGCAAGATCCGCGCCCGGCGGGTCAGCGGCAACTGCAGCCAGCACCAGCGAGATGTCGCCGTGGCGATCAAGAACAGCCGAGAGATGGCCTTGCTTCCGTATAGCAGCGCCGGCCGATAGGGAGTCTCGCTATGAAGATCATCCTTACCCAGGAAGTCACCGGCCTCGGTGACCCCGGCGATGTCGTGGAAGTCAAGGACGGCTACGGCCGCAACTACCTGCTGCCGCAGAGCCTGGCGATGGCCTGGACCAAAGGCGGCGAAAAGCAGGTCGCCACGATCAAGCGGGCCCGCGACGTGAGGGTGGTGGCCGACCTGGGCCGGGCGAACGAGATCAAGCAGCAGCTCGAAGCCCTGACCGTCACGCTGACCACGCGGGCCGGGGCCGGCGGGCGGCTCTTCGGATCGGTGACCGCGGCCGACGTGGCCAACGCGGTGAAGCGGGCCGGCGGACCGGAGCTGGACCGGCGGCGCATCGACCTGCCCGGCCACATCAAGGCCGTCGGCGCCCACGCGGTGACCGTAAAGGTGCACCCGGAGGTCGTTGCCACGCTGACCCTGGACGTCGTCGCCAGCTGAGCGGTCGGCGCTGAGCACGGCCCGCATTTTTCCGCGGATTCTTTCTGTGCACAGCCCGCGTTCGGCGTATCCGCAGGCCAGTGCCGTGACGCTCGCTGAATCTGATGGCGGCGCACAGGCGGGTCCACAAGCCGTGCACAGCCGCCACGCCCACGCTCCACAACGCGTCCCCAGCCGCCTGCACAGGGCCGGTTGAGCTGGCGGCCGGCCGACCCCTAGCGTGGCTGTCGGCGCGCTGTCGGACCCCGATGTTAGACACGCCCGGTCGGTAGCGGCGGACGGGACGGGGGGCTCGGGATGGCGGTGAGCGAGGACGTACGCCCGCTGGCGGCGGTCCCCGACTTCGAGCGGCAGCCGCCCCAGGACGTGGCCGCCGAGCAGTCGGTGCTGGGCGGGATGTTGCTGAGCAAGGACGCCATCGCCGACGTCGTGGAGGTGCTGAAGCCGGGAGACTTCTACCGGCCGGCGCATCAGCTGGTGTACGACGCGGTCCTCGACCTCTACGGGCGGGGCGACCCGGCCGACGCCATCACCGTCGCCGCCGACCTGACCCGGCGGGGCGAGATCGGCCGGGTCGGCGGCGCGCCGTACCTGCATACGCTGATCTCCAGCGTGCCGACGGCGGCCAATGCCGGCTACTACGCCCACATCGTGGCCGAGCAGGCGATCCTGCGCCGGCTGGTCGAGGCCGGCACCCGGATCGTGCAGCTGGGCTACGGCAGTGCCAGCGGCTCCGGACTCGACGTCGACGAGGTGGTCGACCGGGCCCAGCAGGCTGTCTACGACGTCACCGAACGTCGCACCAGCGAGGACTACGTCATCCTCGAACAGCTGCTGCACGGCACGCTGGACGAGATCGAGTCGATCGGCAACCGGGGCGGGGTGATGACCGGAGTGCCGACCGGTTTCGTCGACCTCGACGGGCTGCTCAACGGCCTGCATCCCGGCCAGCTGATCGTGGTGGCCGCCCGGCCGGGGGTCGGCAAGTCCACCTTGGGCCTGGACTTCGCCCGGTCGTGCTCGATCAAGCACGGCATGGCGTCGGTGATCTTCTCACTCGAGATGAGCAAGTCCGAGATCACCATGCGGCTGCTGTCGGCCGAGGCCAAGGTGCCGTTGCACCACATGCGTTCGGGCAACATGAGTGACGACGACTGGCAGCGGATGGTGCGTCGGATGGGCGAGATCGCCAGCTCGCCGCTGTTCATCGACGACTCACCCAACATGACCATGATGGAGATCCGGGCCAAGGCCCGCCGGCTCAAGCAACGGCACGAGCTGCGCCTGATCGTTGTGGACTACCTGCAGCTGATGAGCTCCCCGAAGCGTACGGAGAGCCGCCAGCAGGAGGTCTCCGAGCTGTCCCGAGGCCTCAAGCTCCTGGCCAAAGAGCTGGAGGTGCCGGTTGTTGCGATGAGCCAGCTCAACCGCGGGCCGGAGCAGCGGACGGACAAGCGGCCGCAGCTGGCCGACCTGCGTGAGTCCGGCGCGATCGAGCAGGACAGTGACGTGGTGATCATGCTCTACCGCGAGGACATGTTCGAGAAGGAGTCCCCTCGGGCCGGCGAGGCCGACCTGATCGTGGCCAAGCACCGCAACGGCCCGACCAACAGCGTCACCGTCGCCTTCCAGGGTCACTACTCGCGCTTCATGGACTTCACCACGGGGCCCTGAGCCGGGGGGGTGCAAGCTGGCCGCGGCCTCAGACTGGGATGTCGCCGAACCGGCCGTAGGGGACAGCGGCGGCGCCCAGGACGTACCAGGTGCCAGTGGCGGGCCGGAAGACGGTCACGTCGGTGCGGCCGTCGCCGTTGTAGTCGGCCGGTACCGGCACGTCGCCGCTCTGGCCGTAGGTCGGGGCTGCCACGCCGCGGAGGTACCAGACGCCGGTGGAAGGCCGGAACACCGCGAGGTCGGTGCGGCCGTCACCGTTGTAGTCGGCGGCCACGGGGATGTCGCCGCTGCGGCCGTAAGCGATGTTGGCCACCCCGTGGATGTACCACGTGCCGCTGGCCGGCCGGAACACCGCCAGGTCGGCGCGCCCGTCGCCGTTGTAGTCCGCGGGCACCGGCACGTCGCCGCTCTGGCCGTAGCCCAGCGCCGTCATCCCCAAGACGTACCAGGTGCCGGTGGCCGGGCGGAACACCGCGAGGTCGGTGCGTCCGTCACCGTTGTAGTCCGCCGGCACGGGGATGTCGCCGCTCTGGCCGTAGACCACGTTGGCGACTCCGTGGATGTACCAGGTGCCGTTGGCCGGCCGGAACACCGCGAGGTCCGTGCGCCCGTCACCGTTGTAATCGGCCGGCACCGGCCGGTCTCCCGCCTGGCCGTAGCCCAGTGCCGCCAGGCCGCTGACGTACCACGTGCCGGTGGCCGGCCGGAACACGGCGAGGTCGCTGCGACCGTCGCCGGTGTAGTCGTACCGGGCCGGGGGGGCGATCAGCCCGCGGCCCTGCTTGGCGATCAGGATGTGCAGTGCGGCGGCGTTCACCTGCGCCCGGAAGGTGCTGCTGGCGTTGGCCTGGGCCAGCACCGCGTCGTACATCGCCGGGATGAGGGTGGCGTTGACGGTCAGCACGAGGCTGCCGCCGGCGGCGATGAAGTCGACCGCCCGAGCCCCCGGCGACCGCGCGGCGACCTGCTTGGCGTTGCCCAGGTCGTCGGAGATGATCACGCCCCGGAAGCCCAGGTCGCCGCGCAGCATGCCGGTCACGATGGTCGGGCTGAAAGCGGCCGGTCGGGATGGGTCGATCCTGGCGTAGTACGCCGTCGACATCATCACGAACTGCGCGCCGCCCCGGATGGCCGCGGCGAACGGCGTGAGGTAGGCGTCGGTGCGGGTGGTCACGCTGTCGGTGACTCCGGCCGTGGTGTCGGGGTTGGCGGTGACCCGGCCCAGGCCCGGGAAGTGCTTGGCGGTGACGTCGACGCCGGCCGAGGACATGCCCTGGGCGAAGGCCGTTCCCTGGGTCGCGACGACTGACGTGCTGTATCCGTACTCGCGCTGAAAGGCGCCGATCGGCGGATTTGACTGCGCTGCCGCCGCACTGGGCACGGTGTCCATCACCGGCGCCAGGTTGACGTTGACGCCGGCTGAGCGCAGCTGCGCGCCCCAGATCGCGGCGTCGCCGCGCAGGGTCGCGGTCGGCAGGCTGCCCTGCGCCAGGCCGGTCGGCATGGTGGAGAAGCCGGGGCCTTGCAGCACCTGCACGTAACCGCCCTCCTGATCGGTGCCGACGAACAGTGGTACGCCGGCCGTTGCCGTCGAGGTGGCCAGGGCCTGCAGCCCGGCACTCACCCGGGACGTGGCTGCCGCGCCGGCGGTGCTGCGGCCGGTCAGCATCACGTTCCCGACGTGGTAGGTGCTGATCGCAGCCCTTGTGTATGCGTCGACGCCGGTGGCGGCGCCGCCGACCATGAACAGTTGCCCCACCTGCTGTTCCTCGCTCATCCGGGCCAGTACGCCGGACGGGCCGCCGATCGGGATCGCGGCCTGGGCAGGCGCGGCGCCGCCAATAGCTGCGGCGCCGAGGGCGAGCGAGGTGGCGAGCAGGGTGGCGCGGCGGCGATCAGGCATGGCGTCTCCTCCGTAGGCGGCGGACAGCCGTTGAGACGCCGCAGCGGCCCCCCGGGTTGCCCGGCGTCAGTCAGTCAGCGAGTGAGCGCACGAACGCCGCCGCGTCGGCCAGCACCTGCCGGCGGACCGAGCGCTCCGAGTGCGGGCTATGTCGGCCCTGCGGGTGCAGGGACCGGCCGGCGCGCGGAAGTGCCGCGGTGATGGCGGCCAGCTCACCGGGCTCGGTGCGCGGGTCCTGCCCGCCGTGGATGATCAGCGTGGGCGGGACCAGCGTGCCCAGCCGCCCGTCGTACAGGTCCGGGTCGCCGGCCGCTGCCAGGTCGAGCCAGGCTCGCCCGTCGAGCCGCAGGACCTGGCGCCACCGGTCGTCGCCGTGTTCGGCGGCCAGCCGGGCGCTGATCTGAGGGCCGAAGGCGTCCGGATCGCCGGCCATCAGCTCGAAGAAGGCCCGGGAGCCCGGCTTCGCGGCGGTGTAGTGCAGCGCCTCCAGCACGACGGCGGCGGTCCGGTGCGGAATCTCCAGGCCGGCCAGGGCGGCGATCACGGCGCCGTCGCTGTGGCCCCACCACACGGCTCGGTCGATGCCGAGAGCGTCGAGTACGGCCGCGGTCTCGTGCATGGCCAGCCGGTGGAAGTCTGGCGGCAGAGCAGTGATCGGCGTCGAGCCGCCGTACCCGGAGCGGTCCGGGATGACGACCCGCACCGGCGCCAGCGCGGCCGCGTCCAGCGGGTAGAACTCATGACCCCAGCCGCCGTGCAGAAAGACCACGGTCGCCGGGCCTCCCGGCGAGATCCGGCCGGAGATCCGGACGGAGATGTCGGCCGGCCCGCCGGCCAGCGCAGAGAAGGGGAGATGCACGACCGGCACCGGCTCACCGTACGAGTCCGGCTGGGGATAACTCACAGTAGGCAAACGACTACCGTTTTTTAGGGAAGCGTGCGATGCTCAGCGAGCCGGGAGCACCCCTGCGCGCCCCTACACAGCAGCGGCGCCGTTCCCGGTGGATGACGACCTGACGGACGGGTTCTTCTCAGGCAGGCTGGCCATCGGGCCTGCCGGGAGTGCTGCGTACGCAGCGAAAAGACGCCGATGGATTCGATTGACCTGGCGAAGGCCCTGGCCGGGCTGGCGCGCAGCGCCACCCGCGACACGACCATCGACGACATGCTGCGCGAGCTGTGCCGGGTGGCAGTGCAGGCGCCGAACGTTGATGGCGCCGGGGTGATGGTCGCCGACGGGCAGCGCCTGCGCTTCGTCCACGCCGACCCGTCGCGGGTGCTGGAGATCGAACACCTGCAGGAATCCTTGCAGCGCGGCCCGTGCAAGGCCGCTTTCGACGAGCTGGAGATGATCGTCATCGGTGACATCTCCGCGTACGCAGAGCGGTGGCCGGAGTTCGTCGAGGCCGCTCAAACGGCCGGGCTGGCGGCGTCGGTTGCCGTGCCGCTCCAGGCCCGGTCGCGCGCGTGGGGAGTGCTGGACCTCTACCGCAACCAAGCCTGCGTCTGGACCGCCGAGGAGTTGGCGGTGGCCAAGCTCTTCGCCGATGTCGCCGCGTCGTACTTCGTGATGGCCGCCGACCGCGACGTGGCCCGGGTGGCCCGACGCAGCCTTGAGCACCTGGCCACTCACGACGAGCTGACCGGGCTGCCGAACCGGGCGATGCTGTTCAACCTGCTGGCGCACGCCCTGGCCGGCGCCGGCCGGCGCGGCACGTCGGTGGCGGCCTTGTTCATCGACCTCGACCGGTTCAAGGATGTCAACGACACGCTGGGTCACGCCGCGGGCGACGAGGTGCTGGCCGCGGTGGCGGCGCGGCTCAACCAGAGCCTGCGCGACAGCGACACGGTGGCCCGCCTGGCTGGCGACGAATTCGTAGTGATCTGCGAGGACCTGCCGGGAGCGCCGGCCCTGGTCGACCGGCAGCTCCGCCAGCTGGGGCACCGGCTCAATCGCTCGTTGAGCATCACGCCCATCCTGGCCGCCCGGTCCGAGCTGCTGATCACGGCCAGCGTCGGCATCGCCGTCAACGGCGACCACACCACCGCCGAACAACTGGTTGGCGAGGCCGACGCGGCCATGTACGCGGCGAAGCAGCGGGGACGCGGGCAGGTCGTGGTTGGCGACCGCCGGGGTGATCCGAGCCTGAGCAACCTGCGCAGCCTGGAGCGCGACTTGCCCGACGCCCTGGCCCGAGGCGAGCTGCGCGTTCATTACCAGCCCATCGTCGCGGCCGGCCCGACGCACGAGCTGGTCGCCGTGGAGGCGCTGGTGCGCTGGCAGCACCCGCGCGAGGGGCTGCTCACGGCGGCCACCTTCATCCAGGCCGCCGAGCGCAGCGGCGAGATCGTGGCCATCGGCCGGTGGGTGATCGACCAGGCGGCCGCCCAGATGCGGGCCTGGCAGGACCAGCTGGGCGAGCTGGCACCGCCACGGGTCTTCGTCAACATGTCGCCGCGCGAGGTCACCCATCCTGAGCTCGCGGACGCTTTGGCCGCCGCCATGGAGACGTATCGGCTGGCGCCCAGCAGCCTGGGGCTGGAGATCGTCGAGGCTCATTTTGTCGACGCCCAGCTGGTCCCGTGCCTGGCCGAACACCGGCGGCGCGGCCACCCGCTGGCGGTAGACGACTTCGGGACCGGCTATTCGTCGCTGGCGCGCCTGGTCGACCTGCCGGTGCAGTACGCCAAGATCGACCAGTCCTTCGTCGCCGGCCTGCCTGACGACCAGCGGCGCCGGGAGCTGGTGAACGCCATCGTGGTGGTCGCGCACCAACTCGGGCTCAAAGTGATCGGTGAGGGCGTCGAGAGCGCGGCTCAGGCGCAGGCGTTGACCGCGGCCGGCTGCGACCTGCTGCAGGGCTTCTATCTGGGCTATCCGGAGGCCGGTGACGTGCTGGCCGAGCGGTGGGAGGTGCCGCTCATTCAGGGCACCACCTGATCACCGCTGCTGGGGACGCTAAACAAGGCCGAAGAACGGCCGGCAGGGCTCGAATCCGCTGATCTGCACCGGCGCCCCGGGCCTCGCCAGCCAGTCCTCCCGGCTCAGGCGCAGATGGGTGAAGGTGTCAACGCCCTCGTCCCGCCGGTGCAGCGACGTGCCGTTGGGCTGGTAGCCCAGCGCCCGCGACACCCCCAACGAGGCGTGGTTGTCATGCCAGGCCGCGGTGATCGCTGCCTCTGCCCGCAGCGGACCGAAGGCCAGGGCCAGGACCGCGCGCCGCATCGCCTGGCCGACCCCGCGGCCGCGGGCCGCAAGCGCGAGAAAGGACGCCGTGTCGACCGTACGCAGGGTGGGGAAGTCGTTTCCTTCCAGCTCCTGGGTCCCGACCAGCTCGTCACCTGCAAGGACCGCGAAGTTCAGCCGCCATTGCTCGACCCGCCAGGTGCCCATGGCGCGCCAGTACCCCTGGTGGACCACGACGCCGCGCTGAGTTCGGCCGTCGACGGCGAAGGTCGTCGCGTCGGGATCCTGCTCGACGTCATCGGGCAGCAGGTCGGCCAGCGGCCCCAGATCGGCTTCGGTGAGCGGGCGCAACTCGAGCCCGGCGGTGTGCAAACCGGCCGTGTGCAGGCGCAGGTCGTGAACCGGCCAGTACGACTCCATCCGGCCACGTTAGCCGCGCGGTTTGCCGATCAGGGGGCGCCAGGCATCCTTCGCGGTACTGCGGACGGGCCTCGAGGACAAGCGACGAGACCCCCCGCCGACACAAGCGGGGCTGCCCGCGCATGCGGGCTAGGAATGCACGGTGTAGCGCCAGTGCGTTGTCTTGACCAGGTGCTCGCCACCCCTGGAGTCCCGGTAGTGGACCACCAAGCCTTTGACGGTTGCCGGTGCGGCAGTGAGCCGGGTGACCTCCACCCCGACCGACATCAAGGTGGGCACCTCCCGGTGGCCGCACGACGCCAGCGTACCCAACTTCCACGGCAGAGCCTTACCCCCGCCGCTGGGCCGGTCGGTGGTGTCGCCGGAGTAGGACCGGGACAGTCCAGCCCGCAGCCGCAGCGGGGCCGTCGTCGCCAGCGGCGTGATTGAGGTGATCTTCACCGGAGCACCTAGCGCGCATATCTCCAGAAGGTCAAAGGTCATCGGCTGGCCAATCGCAGCAGGCCGGCCATGCCCATGATCGAGCCGTCCCGCGGCGTGAGGCCGGAGATAGAGCCTGTGGTGGCTCCGGCGGTGGCTCCCGGAGAGCCCGGCCTGGCCACCGACCATGCCGCTGCGCCGGCCAGCAGCACGATCGGTAGCCCAACCAGTAGAGCCGCACGGCGTCGCTCGGTCACAGACGCCCTTCCATGTACGGTGACGCCCCGATGCCCGCACCGTTCGGCCAGCAGATGATCCCGCGGGTCGCCGTCGAGGTGTTCTTGATGTAGAGCTGGGTCTCGGTGCTCCACCCGGCCTGCGAGTCACCGTAAGCGCCCCAGAGGTTGATGCCGGTGGTGAAGTCGTAGTTCCTGGTGGAGACCTTGTAAATCTCCTGGCGCGGGTCGAGGAACTCGCAGTACTTGAAGTAGATAGGGGCCATCACGTGCTCCTTCAGCGGCCAGTACAGGGCCAGCGGGTGAAGCTCGTAGTGATAGCCGTCCGGGCACTGCGCATGGCGCCCCCTCTGGAGTGAGGAAGCGAACTTTCCTCGTTGCGGTTACAGGGCGTCAAGCATCGTCGCCCGGTTGGGTGAGGCCAGCGCGGAAGTATGGGAACACTTCACTTAATGGGATCAGTCGGCTACGCAGAGTTGATATCGGCCGTTGGCCACAATGCATGCTCTTGCCCTTGACGGCCAACACGCCCTCCGGGTGTCCTCCATGAGCTTGGGTGCCTCTTAGCTGCCGACGCCGACCAGCGGCTGGTTCTGGCTGCCGGTCATGTGGCTTGCTGGAGGGCGGACCGCTTGTCGGCCTGACGTGCCCGATCCCGGCAGTACTTCCCCTCACCGTGCATCCCCGACACCAGCGAGCCTCATCCCGCCATATCTGCCCCTCCGAACGAAGATCGCCGGTGTCAGGCTCATGCCTAAAGATCAGCTTGACCAGCCACCAGCGGCAAGCCAGTGCGCCTCGCTCCAAATGGCCGTCCGGCATCTGCTCGTATCCTCTGGGCACCGACGAGAGGCGCAGACGTGGCAAGCCAGATCAAGGAGCCGGCCGGGTTCGGCGTCGAGACCAACGGCATCAACGTCATCGACGAGGCCGAGCGCAAGGGCACGCCTCGCACGCTGTTCTGGCCCTGGTGCGCGGCCAACATCTCGGTGCTGAGCATCAGCTACGGGTCCTTCGTACTCGGCTTCGGTGTCTCGCTATGGCAGGCCGCAGTGGCCGCGGTCATCGGGGTTGTCCTCTCCTTCCTGCTGTGCGGGTTCATCTCGCTGGCCGGCAAGCGCGGCTCGGCGCCCACCATGGTCCTGAGCCGGGCGGCATTCGGGGTGGGCGGCAACGCGATGCCGACTGTCGTCTCGTGGCTGCTGTTGGTCGGCTGGGAGACCGTCCTCACGGCGCTGGCCACGCTGGCCACGTCCACGGTGTTCACCCGGCTCGGCTGGGGCGGGGGCACGCCCACCAAGGTGATCGCTTTCCTCGTGGTGGCCGCGCTGGTTGTGTCGGCCGGGGTGCTGGGTTTCGACGTGATCATGCGGCTGCAGACGCTGATCACTGTTGCCACCGCCGTCCTGACCGTCGGCTACGTCGCTCTGACGGCCAGCAAGATCCACTGGTCGGCGCTCACCGCGCGGCCCAGCGGCTCCGCCCAGGCCTTCCTGGGCGCTCTGGTGCTGGCCATGACCGCCCTGGGACTGGGCTGGGTCAACACCGCCGCCGACTATTCGCGTTACCTGCCCCGCCGGGCGTCCAGCCGTGGAGTGGTCGGCTGGACCACATTCGGCGCCAGCGTGGCGCCGGTGCTGCTGGTCGTCTTCGGGGTGATGCTGGCCGGCTCGGACAAGTCGCTCAACGACAAGATCGCCGCCGACCCGATCGGCGCGCTCACTTCGGTGCTGCCGACCTGGTATCTCGTGCCCTTCGCCGTCGTCGCCGTCCTCGGACTGGTCGGGGGCGCGGTGCTCGACATCTATTCCTCCGGCCTGGCGCTGCTGACCCTCGGCCTGCGGATGCCGCGCGCCGCCGCGGCCGGCGTCGACGGCGTGCTGATGATGCTGGGCACCATCTATGTGGTGTTCTTCTCGATCAACTTCATCGGGCCGTTCGAAGGCTTCCTGATCACCCTCGGGGTGCCGATCTCGGCCTGGTGCGGCGTACTGCTGGCGGACCTGCTCCTGCGGCGTCACGCCTATGCCGACGCCGAGCTGTACGACCCGCGCGGACGCTACGGCTCGGTCCAATGGGCGGCGGTCGGGCTGGTCGTCCTCGGCACCGTGCTCGGCTGGGGCCTGGTCACCAACACCCTGGCCGGCTGGCTGACGTGGCAGGGCTACCTGCTCGGCTCGACCGGTCTGGGCGGCAAGAGCGGCGCCTGGGCGTACGCGAATCTCGGGGTGCTCGCGGCGCTGGCGGTCGGGTTCCTCGGCTGGCTGGCGCTCGGCCGGGGGCCGGTCCGCCGGCAGGAGGCCGCCGTCGGCTGACCCGGCTCTCGACGGCCGGGGGGCCGGCTCGCTGGTACGCCCCGCTGGTCGCCGAGGTACGGCAGTCTGTACGCGTGACGACGCCGGGCGGCCCTCCGGTCCTGAGCCTGCTCGCCGACGTGCGGGAGTCACTGGCGGCATTGCCGGCGGAGGCTCTGGCGGAGCCAAGCTCGGCCGTGCTTCTGGCCGAGCTGACCGGGCATCTCATCCACCGGCTCAGCCATCCGGACGCACCCGCGCTGGTGGCCGTGACCGGCCCGACCGGCGCCGGCAAGTCGACGCTGGTGAACGCCCTGGCCGGTGCGGACCTCAGCCCGACCGGCCCGCTGCGCCCGACCACGCGTACCCCCGTGCTCCTACACCGCGCCGAGGACGCTCGTTGGTTCCCCGGCGACCGCCGCTTCGTCCCGGAGTGGCAGGCAGTCACGGCCGTGCCGTGCGCCGGGCTGCCGGCCGGCGTCGCGCTGCTCGACACCCCGGCAGCGGCCGGGCCGCTGCTCTTCGTCGCCGACGTCTGGGTGTTCGTGACCACCGCAACCCGGTACGCCGACGCCGCCGGCTGGGCGACCCTGCGCTCGGCCGGGGGGCGCTCCGGCGACCTGGCGGTCGTCCTCGACCGGGTGCCGCCCGACGTCCTGCCGACCGTCCGGCCCGAGCTCACCCGGCTGCTGGAGTCGGCCGGCCTGGCGCAGACCGACGTCCTTGTGGTCGCCGAGGCGGCGCTGACCGGACCCCCGGGCGAGGCGCGACTGCCGGACAATGCGGTGCTGGGAGTGCGCGCGTGGTTGGAGCGCCTCGGCACCGGGCGGGGCACCCGGGAGGCGATCCTGGACCGCAGTGTCGCTGGGTCCGTAGCCGCGCTGGCCGAGCCGCTGGCCGCGCTGGACGCCCGGGTGGGTGACCCTCGGCTGCACCGGGCGATCCGGGCGCTGGGTGCCCCGTGACCCCCGCCGACGTGGCGGCCGGGCCCGCTGACAGCGATCTGGCCACCCGGCTGAGCCAGCTCGAGCTGGTCCTTGCCGGGGGCGCACCGCACCTCGACCGCGGCACCCGGGCGGCCGGCGAGCTGGTGCTGCGCCGGGCCGGTCAGCGCCTCCGGTTGGCCGGTGACCACACCGTGGTGGCGCTGGCGGGCGGGACCGGCAGCGGCAAGTCGACCCTGTTCAACGCGCTGGCCGGGCTGGACCTGTCCGGCACCGGCGCGCGCCGGCCGACGACGCAGCTGCCGTACGCCTGCGTGTGGGGGTCGGACCAGTCGCCCGATCTGCTGGACTGGCTGGAGGTGCCGGTCGAGCGGCGTACCTCCCGGCACTCCGCGCTCGACGCGGACCCCCGCTCGCCGCTGGCCGGCCTGGTGCTGATCGACCTGCCCGATCACGACTCGATCGAGGTCAGCCACTGGCTGGAGGTCGACCGGCTGGTCGGCCTGGTCGACGCGCTGGTCTGGGTGCTCGATCCGCAGAAGTACGCCGACGACTCGATCCATGAGCGCTATCTGCGCCCGATGAGTAGGCATGCCGACGTGATGATCGTGGTCCTCAACCAGATTGACCTTCTGGCGCCGGGGCAGGCGCTGGCCTGCGAGCAGGACCTGCGCCGCTTGCTCGCCGACGATGACCTGAAGGGGGTACGCACCATGTCGACCTCCGCGCTGACCGGTGCCGGCGTCGATGAATTGCGCGGCGTGCTGGCCGGCGCCGTGCAATCGAGGCAGGCCGGCTCTCGCCGGGTCAGCGCGGACCTGGCTGCTCTGGCCCCCCGGCTCGGGCGGAGGGCGGGTCCGGTGATCGACCTGGCCGTCGTTGATGCGGCCGGCGTGGACGCCGCCGCGGCGCTGGCCGGGATCGTGGGCGTAGACGCGTTGGCCTCGGCGACGCAGGAGCGGGTCGTCGCAGCGGGCCGCCGGCGGGTGGGCTGGCCGGTGGTGGCCGGGCGCGGCGAGGTGTCTGAGCCGCCGCCGATGCAGTTATCGCCAGCCGAGGTCGCGCGCGTCGTGCGGGCCGCGGCGACCCAGGTCACGGCCGGCGTGGGTGAGCCGGTGCGCGGGGGGATCGAGCGCAGGACCGTCGACGCCAGTGGCGACCTCGCCGACCGGCTGCATACCGCTGTCCGTCGCGTCGCCGCGGAGCCGGCGAGCGAGCCGTCCTGGTGGGGCCGGCTGCGGTTCGTGCAGTGGGGACTGCTCGGGCTGGCGGTGCTCGGGACCGTCCTGGCCCTCAGCGTCTCGGTCCCGGTCGGCACCCTCATCGCGGTCGCCGCCTTAGCGGTCGGCTGGGTGCTCGGCCGGCGGGCCGGCCGGTCGGTGACGGCGACGGCGGCGGCCCGGGGGAAGGAAACAGCGAGCCGGCTCCGGGGCGACATATCTGCGCTCAGCGAGGACCGGCTGACCGGGCCGCTGCGCGCCGAAATCGCCGCCCACAACGAGGTGCAGCAGGCGCTGCACGCCCTCGCCGGGTGGAAATCGGTTGAGTGATCGGTGAGCCGGCCGTAGGCTCTTCGGCTCCGTGACCTCCCTTCCTGACGAGCTCGCAACCGAGCAGGCGTACCTCGTCCATGCCCGCTCCTGCCTGGCCGAGATGCGCGAGCGGGCCGGCGTACTCGGCGACGTCGGGGTGGACGCCTTCGCCAGCGAGTCCCTCGGCATCGCGCTGCGTCAGCGCCTGGCGCAGCTGGCCGACGACCCGGCGACCGCGCTGTTCTTCGGCCGGCTCGACCAGCGCGAGGGCGGTGAGGTGTTCCACGTCGGGCGGCGCCACGTCCGCGACCAGGCCAACGACCCGGTCGTCATCGACTGGCGCGCCCCGCTGTCCCGGCCGTTCTACCGGGCCAGCTCGGCCGACCCGATGGGCGTACGCCGGCGCCGTCGCTTCGGTTTCGGTGCCGGTCGGCTGACCAGCTTCGAGGACGAACAGCTCGATGCCGGCGGCGCCGCCGCGGATCGGCCCAGCCAGCTGCTTCTCGACGAGATCGAGCGGCCGCGGGTCGGCCCCATGCGCGACATCGTCGCCACCATCCAGCCCGATCAGGACGAGATCGTCCGCGCCGACCTCGACGTGAGCATCTGCGTCCAGGGGGCGCCGGGCACCGGCAAGACGGCCGTCGGCCTGCACCGGGCGGCCTACTTGCTCTACACCTTCCCCGAGCGGCTCAAGCGCGGCGGCGTGCTGGTGGTGGGGCCCAACCGGGCGTTTTTGTCCTACGTCGCGAATGTCCTGCCGGCGTTGGGCGAAGTCGACGTGGAGCAGCTCAGCGTGGAGGAACTGCCCGCGGGGGTACGGGTCCGGGGCGCCGACGCCGCCGCCGCCGCGGTGGTGAAGGCCGACGCGCGGATGGCCGAAGTCATCCGCCGCGCGCTCTATGCCGGCGTGCAGAAGCCGCAGGATCCGGTGGTCGTCCGGTCGGGCTCGCGCCGCTACCGGGTGTCGCCGGAACGCCTGCGGCGGTGGGTGGATGACCTCCGGCGTAGCGACGTCCGCTACGCCCCGGCCCGCGAGCGGCTGCTGGCGCTGGTGGCCCACGACGTCCGGCGGCAGATGGAAGCCGAGGGCGGCACGCCGACCGACCGGGCGGTCGAGCGGATTGCGCACTCCGCGGAGGTGCAGCAGGGAATCAATGCCGTCTGGCCGGTCGTCGACCCGCTCCGCCTGATCTTCCGCCTGCTCACCGACGCGGGCTTTCTCGGGCTTGCGGCTCGCGGCCTGCTCGACGCCGACGAGCAGGCGGCGATCTCGTTGGCGCCGGTGCCCCGGGGGCCGGGCAGCGCCCGCTGGTCCCTCGCTGACGCCTTCCTGATCGACGAGGCCGTGGGCCTGCTGGACCGCCTCCCGTCGTACGGCCATGTCATCGTCGACGAGGCTCAAGACCTGTCCCCCATGCAGTGCCGCGCCGTCGCGCGGCGGTCGGCCACCGGCTCGCTCACCGTGCTGGGCGACCTCGCGCAGGGCACCGCGCCCTGGGCCACCGGCGACTGGGCGGTCACGCTGGCACACCTGGGCAAGGAGGGAGCCCGGATCGAACCGCTGACCCGCGGCTACCGGGTCCCGGCCGAGGTGGTGGCGCTGACCAACCGGCTGCTGCCGCACCTGTCGTCCGGACTGGCGCCGGCCGAGTCGATCCGCGGCGGCCGGAATGCGCTGCGGATCGTGACGGTCGCCCAGCCGGTGGCGGGGGCGGTGGTTGAAGTCGATGCGGCGTTGCACGCCGAGGGGACGGTCGGACTGATCGCGGCCGACGCCGCCGTGGCGGCGCTGCGGCGGGCCCTAGCCGGCGCCGGGATTCCTGCGGCGCTGGTCGGCGAGGAGGCCGGCGAGCGGGTGAGCGTGGTGCCGGCGAGCCTGGCCAAGGGTCTGGAGTTCGATGCGGTAATCGTGGTCGAGCCGGCCGACATCGTCGCCGCCGAGCCCCGCGGCCTGAACCGGCTGTACGTCGTGCTCACCCGCGCCGTCTCCCGACTGGTCATCGTGCATGCCCGACCGCTGCCGGCGGTCCTGGCCGACGCGCCCTGAACGTCCCTCAGGCTCCTGCAACCCGCGACCTTGCGCTGGTGTCCTTAGGGATAAGGAAGGGAGAAAGGTGGCTGCGCGCCGAAGCGGGTTCGACGAGTTCGTCGTCAGCCAAGGCTCCCGTCTGCTCCGCTCGGCTCACCTGCTGACCGGCAACCGCGACGCAGCGGAAGACCTGTTACAGGAGGTGTTGGAGCGGCTGTACGTGGCGTGGCCGCGCGTCGAGGACCCGCTCGCCTACACCCGGGCCGCCCTGTGGCGTCGCGCGGCCAATCGGTGGCGGAACCTGGCGCGCCGTCCAGAGGTGACGTTGACCGATCGGCACGACGTCGGCGTGGAGGACGGCAGCGGCGTGTACGCCGAACGGCAGCGACTACTTGTCGCGCTAGCACAGCTCGGGCCGCGACAGCGTGCAGTTGTCATTCTGCGATACGTCGAGGACCTCTCCGAGCGAGACACGGCCGAGGCTCTCGGCATCTCCCACGGGACGGTCAAGAGTCAGGCGGCTCGGGGTCTGCGCCGGCTACGTGGGCTGCTCGCGGAACGCGATCCGGTGACGGCGAAAGGCTTGGGATGAGCGACACGGACGAAATGGTCACGCTGCTGCGGGCTGGCGCGGATGACCTCACCCGCGGAGTGGTTGTCCCCGACGGACTCGGCCCGCGGGCCCGATCTGGCGGTCGCCGTCGGCTCGCCCGTCGGCGGACCGGCCAGGCCGTCGTCGCGGCGGCGCTGTGCACGGCGCTGGCAGCTGTGCTGCCCGGCTTGGCGTGGCCCTCCGGCGCCGGCCCGGTCGTCGGCAGGTCCACGGCGTCGTCGGTGTATGAGCGCCTGGGTGCCTCCAAGCCTCGCGGCGACCTTGCTGGCGATCAGGGCTATCGGACTGAGGTCATCGGGGCCTGGGGGGCCAGTCACGCGTCATCGCCAAATGCGGTCCGGGGCATCTTCGACGACCTGCGTGGCCGCGCCCGGGTTGTCTGGGCCGGCACGACCCCCGCTGGGCCAGCTGCGTTGATCGCCCAGCAGGCGTTCCTGCATCGGCACTCCGACCTTCAACTCGACCGCGAGGGCTTGCACACGCTGTTGGGTTTCGTCGGGGTCGATGATCGAGGCCGCCCAAGAATTGTGGGAGATGACTATCCCGCTCCCACCGCTCCCCCGGCCGTTGCCTGGTGGGTCGACCCCAAGCGGACTCTTCTCGCGGTCGTTGACGACGGCGAGCACCTCGGCCTCGCGCGGGGCTGGCGCTACGGCCACGACGGCGTCCGCTCGATGGCCTTCACACCGCTGGTCTTTCGTCACGGCGCAACGACGGTGCGTGCCTCCTCGTCGGCTGTTCGGATAGCAGTGACCCCGTACCGCAGCTTTGGGGATCTGCGTTCGATCGTCGGCGACGTGGACCTAGACCCGTCCTGCCACTGTACGACGCCGGTCGACGCTCGGCTGAGCTGGCAGGCGGGCAGCGAGACCGGCTTTGTGACGACCGGGTTTGCGATCGCCGGAACTCGACCGCTGGCTGACTACGCCAACGAAGGTCCGCTCAGCCGCTTCGATCAAGCGCTTGCACAGCGCGCGCACGGTCCGGTGGTATCGAGCATGGGCAGCCGCTGGTACGCCGCCGGAGCCCTACCGGACGGGCGGACCCTCGTACTCGGCGAGGAGGCCCTCGACCAGGAGGTGTCCCATGCCTATCTGCTCATCGCGGCTCGCAACGGGAGCACCTCGGTGGTACACGGTGGCGCCATAGACCCAGCCTCTGCTCTGCCGATCGCGATCACCCTCCCCCGTCATGCCGGCTGGGTTGTGGCCGCGCGGGGATACTCCCTGCGCTGGAGATCCGGGTTCGGCCCGTGGTACGACGCGGGCGTTGACGCAGCGTTGCTGCCGACGAGCGCAACCGCGGTCGAAGTCGTCGCACCGGGCGCGTCAGCGCGAATTGTCCCTTTGACGGTGGCTCCGTCGTAGCCTGAGAGCGGCTCAGCCGGTGAACTCCAGCAGTTGACGGGGGCCGGCGGTGGAGGAGACCCCGGCTCCGTTGGTGACCAGCAGGGCCGGTCGACCGTTGTAATTGGGGATGACCGCGACATCGTTACCGTCGGCCCCGGCGCCTGAGACGGCGGGCAGCGCAGCTCCGTAGGGGTGAAACGTCGAGTCGCCGTTGCCCATTAGCAGCAGATCGGCCTGCTCGGCATATTTCGCCCGACCCTGCACCACATACAGGTCAGGGTTTCCGTCCTGATCGACGTCGGCGATCGCGACGTTACGTCCGGCAGCCAGGGGCGTGATGGTCGTTGTGAAGCCCGTCCCGGTGTTGGTGAATATGAACAGCCCGGTATCCCCGACGTAAGCGAGGTCGAGCCGAGCGTCATGGTTGAAGTCGCCCCAAACCGCACCGTTGGCCCATTGCCCGGTCATCCCGAATGCCTTTGCCTTGTCGGCATAAGTCCCATCCGGTTTGGCGTAGTAAAGATGGTTATTGCGACCACAAACAAATATGTCCAGCCGCCCGTCTGCGTTGTAGTCCCCCGTCAGAACACAGATTCCACCGGACTTCAGTGCCCCTAGGTCGGCCGAGGCGTCGGTGAAGGAAGTCCCGGTGTTGAGGTAAAGCCGGTTCGGGCTGGGATTGGTCGAAGAGACCGGGAAGCCGTTGCCGACGAAAAGATCGGGCCGCCCGTCGTTGTTGAAGTCGGCGGCAGCCACATCGCGGCCCCGTCCCATCGGGTCAGCAGCACCCCAGGCGCCCGCCACACTCGCGAAGGAACCGTCGAGGCCTTGCAACCACAACTCGTTGCTCTTGTTGGTGGCGGTTCCCTTGTCCGCCCCGATGGTGCAGTAGAAGTCGGGTCGCCCATCGGCGTTGAAGTCGGCTGCGGCGCAGTAGTGCCGGTCGGCGCTCGGCAGGGCCTGGACCAGGGTGAAGGTGCCGCCGGAATTGCCGCGGAACAACTCGGTCGGGGCCAGCATGTGGCGGCTCAGCAACAGGTCGGCGACCCCGTCGCGGTTGTAATCGAAGACCATGGAATTGCCGTAGCCGTCGTTGACGGTCTCGGCGATGCCGGCCTGGGCCGCCACGTCGGTGACCGTGGTCTCCGCCTGAGCAGGCCCGGCCAGAGCGACCATCGACAGCGCGAGCGCCCCGGCAGCCCATCTGCTCAACAATGTCTCGCTCGATTCTTCCGATAGCCGACAAATGCCACTCAACGCGGCCCTTATTTTGGTTAGGCCGGTTGCTGGGTGTAATCATAGTGGCACGCAATGTTAAGTGGCGCCTTGAGGCCCGTCGCCAAGCCAGCGCTGTAGCGCCATATAGGCGCTATGGCGACCATCCAGATCCGCGACCTGCCTGAAGACGCGTACGAGACGATGCGACGCCGGGCTCGGGCTGCTGGGCAGTCGATTCAGAGCTACATGCGCGATCAGGTCGTCGAGCTCGCCCGCCGTCGTAGCAAGGCGGAGGCGCTGGCCGCGGTCGAGTCGGCGCTGGCCGCCGAAGATTCGCCCGGGGCGACGCTCAAGGACATCACCGGCGACCTGGCGGCTGCGCGCCGGTGACGGAGCGCGTCATCGACGCATCGGCTTTGGCTTACGCGCTGATCGGCAAGGCGCCGGGCGCGCTGAGGTTGTGGTCGACGTTGAGTGAGACGGACTGTCATGCGCCGCATCTCATCGACGCCGAGCTGGGCAACGTGCTGCGCCAGCGCGTGCGGGCCGGGGACGTCACGCCGGCCCAGGGGCACGCGGCGCTGCGGGCCGGCCTGGCGGGACTGGTTCACCCGGGTCGGCGTCGGGTCGTACCAGGTGCGCTATGAGGCGCTCGTCGCGGACATGACCGGCGTCACGCGGAGGCTCCTGAACTTCCTGGGATTGAAACTTCCTCGTGGTCGGAGGATCGCGCCCGGGCACCGGCGCCAGGCCGACGGGATCAACGAAGAGTGGGTTGCCCGCTACCGCGGCTCGGCGACGGCCACCGGCCCCGAGCCTGGATGAAGACGGGCGCGAACTGTCAGTCCACGCACGAAGCGGCTCGCCGGCTTGCACGATGAGCTTCGTGCTGCCCTACGACGGCGTCCTGTCGGACGGAGGGGCACGCTGGTGGTCGACCCGGAGCCCGGGGGACGGCTGGCCTGGGCCCTGCGCTGCCTCGGTCGAGCGCATGGCAGCCCGGACGTTGACCCGCTCCTGGCCCGGCTCGCCAGCGCCCGACTGCTGCCCGATTCGCCGAACCAAGCGATAGACCCGTAACCGGGCGGTGCGGGCCGATCCGCGCCGCCTGGACGGACCCCGGCGGCGGCGCGACCAGGCGCCGCCGCCGGCTCAATCCCACCCTTCCTTCGCGGCCCGACCGGCCGCGAGCCCGTGCTGCACCGAAACTGTGCCGCCGATTAATGGATCAGATCACGACGCCCACGTCCGACCTGACGGTCTTCCAAGGCGTCGTCACCGACCGAGCCGGTCGCCGGGCGGGCTCGCTGCAGGGGTACTGCACCACGATCAATGACAAGACCGGTCAGGGTGAATGCACCACGACGATCACGCTGGCTCGAGGGGGCAGGTCATGTCATGCGTGTGGTGGGGGTTTAAAGCGATCCCAGCTTCGGTGTGCGCTCAATAGGTTGAGGATCTGTTGGGCGACGTCTTTGCTGTTGCCGGTCGCGATACCGACGCCGGTGCTCGGGATGTCTGCGGCGGCTAGGGCTGTGCCGTCGTCCATCGACCCGATCGCCTTGGCGTGTCGCCACGCCTCTTGCAGCAACTTGACGACGCGCGGGTCTGATGGGGCCGCCGGTCCGTCGCCGGCACCGCTTTTGGCGTCGAGTGCCGGTACCGCGTCGGGCGCCGGTGGTGTGGCGCCGATGACAATCAGTGCGTCGAACTCCGTCGAGGCTGCGTTGGCGTAGGTGCGGTGTGCGGTCAAAGACCCGTATTTGCCGCCGGTCGGCGCGACGACCAACGCCACGACGTCGGCCGTCTGCATTGCTTCGAGCAGGGCGGCGACGTGCGCTTGGCTGCTGTCGGCTCCGATGACGAGGCCGACGACGCGCCCGGTGACCGGCCAGGTCTTGCCGAGCTGGCTTAGTGCAGCGCTCGGCTCCGGTTCGGTCGTCTCCTGGGTGGGTTTCGGTGCGGGCAATCCGAGGCCTTGGGCTACCCGCTCGCACAGGGTGGCGTCGATGTTGGCTAGCGCGATGAGCTGCCGTTCCCGGATCGTCTGCTCGTAACATTTGGACAGTTCGAAGGTGTACGCCGCGACGACATGGTCCTGCTCGATTGCCGTGAGCGAGCGGTAGAACAGGGTGACCTGGCTGAAGTGGTCGTCGAAGCTGGCCGGGTTTTCTCGGATCTTCTGGCTGGCCGGAACATCGACCGGGATGTCGATGAACGCATGATCGCTGTCAGCGGCTTGGAACGGGTTCCCGGCGTCGAGGGAGTTGGGTCGGTACGGCGCCGCCCCGCCGTGTACGGCGTCTTGATGGAAGCCGTCGCGCAGCATGTCGTTGATCGGGGCGTGCGCGCGGTTGATCGGAATCTGCGTCCAGTTCGGCCCGGCCAGTCGGGTCAGCTGGGTGTCGAGGTAGGAAAACAGCCGGGCCTGCAGCAGCGGATCGTTGGTGACGTCGATTCCCGGGACCAGGTTCGCGGGGTTGTAGGCGACCTGTTCGGTCTCGGCGAAGTAGTTGGTTGGGTTGGCGTTGAGGGTCATGGTGCCGAGCAGCTGCACCGGGGCCAACTCTTCGGGGATGAACTTCGTCGGGTCGAGCAAGTCGATGCCCTGGAACATGTGTTCGTCGTTGTCGGGGATGACCTGCACTCCGAAGTCCCATTCCGGATATGCGCCCGACTCGATCGAATCGGCCAGGTCGCGCCGGTGGAAGTCGGGATCGACGCCGTTGGTCAGCTGCGCTTCCTCCCAGGTCACCGAGTGGACACCCAGGCGGGGCTTCCAGTGGAACTTGACCAAAGACGTCTCGCCCGCCGCGTTGATCAACCGGAAGGTGTGGATGCCGAAGCCCTCCATCGTCCGGAATGCGCGCGGCATACCCCGGTCGGACATGTTCCACATCGTGTGCGCTTGGGCCTCGGTGTGCAGCGACACGAAGTCCCAGAACGTGTCGTGGGCGCTCGCGGCCTGGGGGATCTCACGGTCCGGGTGGGGTTTCGCGGCGTGCACGACATCGGGGAACTTGATGCCGTCCTGGATGAAGAATACCGGGATATTGTTGCCGATCAGGTCATAATTGCCTTCGCTGGTGTAGAACCGGGTCGCGAATCCTCGGGTGTCGCGGGCCAGATCGGGCGATCCCCGCGATCCCAACACCGTGGAGAACCGGACGAAGACGGGCGTCTCGACACCCCGTTTCAAGAATGCGGCCCGGCAGATGCCTTCGCCGGCCCCGTTAGCCACGAAGACGCCGTGTGCAGCCGCACCGCGGGCGTGCACAACCCGCTCAGGGACGCGCTCGTGATCGAAGTGGCTGATCTTCTCGCGCAAGTGGTGATCCTGCAGCAGCGTCGGTCCGCGGGCACCCGCCTTGAGCGAGTGATCGCTGTCGCGCAGCCGCGCACCGTGCGCTGTGGTCAGGAACTCGCCCTGCTGAGCGACCGTCTCGGGTGGCGCGCCGGTCTCGGCACCGGTCGGGGACCGCGTCTCCGGGCCCTGCTGGTCCGGCTTCGGCGGCAACGGACCGGCCGGCTCGGTCGGCTCGTTCAAGGACGGCGGCTCGCTGCTCGGGGTTCCCGGCATGAACGGCTCGGACGGGCGATCTTTTGGCAAGGCAACCTCCAAGAGAGGCGGGCAACCACCCGCCATACCTACTTACCCGTTTGCTGCCCGCTTGTCGACCTACCTACCCGTGCCGCTGGCCTTCCGTCGACCTGACTTCTCCGGTGAGCAGGGTCAGTGCTCAGCGGCGTCTCGGAAACCCGCTCAGGTCGGCCGGGTCGGGCGTCCGCGAAGCAGCGCAGACATGTCCTTCAGGCCGATACACGCCGCCACGCTGACCGCCGATCGTTCGCCGGCGAGCGGGCCAGCCCCCCGATCCAGGAGTCACCCGTACCGAATCAGCGCTGCGTCGAAAGACCGCTGCGCCCAGCGCCGTCTGGCCACGGTCGTTGACGCGCGGTTGGGATCGGCGCCGTGCTCGAGCACCGGCCGCCCGCGGACCGTGCCTCCGAGGTGGGGCCGGTCTGTCGTGGCAGCGGCAGGGCAGCGCCCGGCCTCTGCGCGTCTGCGGCGTACGGGCGGTGCGCCAGGCGCGTCATGCGTGCTTGGCGACGGTCAGGAGCACCGCGGCGTCCTCGATCGCCTGCAGGGTGTGCCGGGAGTCCGGCACAACCAGCAGGTCCCCGGGGGAGCCGTCCCAGGACGTGTCACCGGCGGACAGCCGGACCCGGCCGGAGAGGACGTGGACGGTGGCCTCGCCGGGGTTCTCGTGCTCGGACAGCGTCTGGCCGGCCGCCAGCGCGATCACGGTCTGCCGGAGCTGGTGCTCGTGGCCGCCGTAGACGGTGGAGCTGCTGCGGCCGCTGGACGTGCCGTGGGCCAGCTCGAGCTGCTGGCGGGCCAGCGCGGTCAGGGAAGTCTTCTGCTGCATGCGGTGTCCTGTCGGTCTCGTCGTTCGGGGGGCGCGAGCCGTCCGGTGGGGGCGCCCTCGCCGCGCTGTGCCCGTGGACTGGTCCGGGCGGGCGCTAGAGGGACTGGTGGTAGCCGAAGAACTCGTGGTCCTGGTTGTAGCCGCCCTGTCCGCCGCCGACCTCGCTGTAGTGCGCGACGGACTCCACCCCCTTAATCACTTGACCATTGGTCCTCTTCGTGGCCGGGTTACCGCCCGTGCGGGCAGTGTGCGCCGCAGATGTATGGCGCCGCCCGTGTCGTTGGTGCCGACCCGCCGGCTGCACCGCCAGGACGCATGGGGTGCGTCGCCGGTCCGACAGGGTGATGGAGCACATCATCCGAAGGGGGGCTGCGGATCGCCGGTAGCGCGGCCTCGGGGTCGAGGTCGGTCCTGAGTGTCAGAGCAGTCGTGCGGGTCTGGCCGGGCGCCGGTGAGGAACGGTGCGATGAGGTCGAGCGGCAGGGGGAAGACGATCGTGGACTTCTCGCCGCCGAGCTCGACCAGGGTCTGCTGGTAGCGCAGTTGCATCGCGGCTGGGTTCTGGCTGAGCACCTCGGAGGCCTCGAGGAGCTTCTGTGACGCCTGGAACTCGCCCTCGGCGGAGATGATCTTCGCTCGTCGCTCACGTTCGGCCTCCGCGCCTCTGGCCATCGCCCGCTGCATCGCCTCGGGGATCTCCACGTCCTTGATCTCCACGGTGGTGACCTTGATGCCCCAGGGTTCGGTCTGCTCGTCGATGATGCGGCGCAGGCTGTCGTTGAGTTCGTCGCGCTCGGATAGCAGCGTGTCCAGGTCCGCCCGGCCGAGCACCGACCGCAGCGTCGTCTGCGCGATCTGTGAGGTCGCGACGGGGTACGCCTCGACCTCGGTGATGGCGCGGGCCGGGTCGACCACCCGGAAGTACGCGACGGCGTTGACCCGGGCCGGGACGTTGTCGCGGGTGATGACCTCCTGCGGAGGGATGGTGAGCGTCACGGTGCGAAGGTCGACGCGGATCAGCCGGTCGAGCATCGGGAGCAGGAACACCAGCCCGGGTCCGGCGAGTGGGCGTAGCCGCCCGAGCCGGAACACGACCCCGCGCTGGTACTCGCGCAGCACCCGGCTGCTTGCCAGCAGGAGCGCAGCCGCGGCGAGGAGCACCAGCAGTCCCACGGCCAGGGCTGTCACCGCGCCTGCCGGTGGTCGGCGGCCCAGCGCGTACGGCTTTGCGGTGTGACGCGCAGTCCGGTGGCAGCCGTCGGGGCGGGGAAGCCGGTCGGCGTGCGGCGGAAGTGCTCGGTGAACCGCTGCGCCAGGACCGCGCAGACCGTGAGCGGGACGGCGAGGACGGCGAGGTCGCCGGGCTGGTGGTGTCGTACGGCAGTGACCGCTAGCAGCAGCGCCGCCAGGGCGATCAGGACCAGGACGAGTCCGCGGTGGAACCGGGCGGCCTCCGAGTGCGGCCACGGCTGGGTCGGTCGGGTGAGCTCGCGGCCGTGCGGCGAGCTGGTGCAGGCCGTCTTGACCGGGCAGGCGTTGCACACCGACGCCTTGGCCCGGTAGCGCATGAGCTGCTGCTGCTCGTCGTAGCCGACCGGCCAGAGCATCTGGTCCTGTGGGCACACCCACGCGTCGTGCTGCGGGTGGTAGCGGAACCCAGCGGTGCGGTAGCGGTCTGCCCGCGCGCTGCTGTGCCGGGCGAGCCGGTCCAGGACGCACCCCCCAACGAGCAGGACGCCCGCGTACCCGGTGAGCAGCAGGACCTCGGGGGTGACGATCACCGGCTGCGACCGGGGCGGGCGGCCGGCCCCGCAGCGCCCCCGCCGACGGTGGCGGGCTCGGCGATCTCGCCGATCTCGGTGAACAGAACGTCGTGTGGCTCGACCATGATCTCGTTGCTGGTGCGGTAGCGCACGCCCAGCCAGCAGATCCACAGGAACGGCAGCGCGCCGCCACCGATGAAGATGACGTCGCCGGGCAGCCGCAGCCACTCGAGCAGGCTGTTGGTGGGGTCGGTGATGAACTCGAGCTGACGGGCCGCGTAGTAACCGTCACCGACGGACTTGTACAGCTGCGCGACGCCGAGCGGCAGCAGAGTCGCGAAGCACATCCAGGCCAGCCCGATGTTGCACGACCAGAACGAGATCTTCGCGAGCCGGTCCGACCAACGCTCCGGCGGGATGAGGTAGCGCAGGCAAAACAACGCCAGCCCGATAGCCAGCATGCCGTACAC
>JAABUW010000887.1_pt1 | contig 54816 bp, 48 predicted proteins | sample 5560081 | NCBI WGS metagenome assembly JAABUW01 (sample SAMN10711882, study PRJNA513363) | rock metagenome | isolation source: Antarctica rocks | place: Antarctica: Victoria Land, Knobhead sud | reverse complement strand
CAATCGCCAACCTCAAGACCTGGCGGGCGCTGCACACCGACTACCGACGACCACTGGAAACATTCGAAACCACCATCACCGCGGTCCTCGGACTCGAATTCTTCAGAAGGGTCGGTGAATAACCCTCGAGATATGTCGACGACCTCGCCCAGGCGATCCATGCCATCGACCCGGACCACCCGGTTACCTCCACCGATGCCCGTCCGGAATTCATGACCTATTACCAGAGCTACGCCCCGCACCTGGACCTGTTCGCGGTCAACTCCTACGGCGACATCGTCCGGCTCAAGCAGTTCTGGGTATCCGGCAACTTCACCCGGCCCTACATTCTCACCGAAGGTGGGCCCAACGGTGAATGGGAGGTCCCCAACGACGTCAACGGGGTCCCCGACGAGCCGACCGACCTCGCCAAGCAGGACCAGTACACGGCCAGCTGGAACGCACTGCTGTCCCACCCGGGCGTCGCGCTGGGCGGCACCGAGTTCCACTACGGAATGGAAAACGACTTCGGCGGGGTGTGGCTGAACACCTATATCGGCGGGTGGCGCAGGCTCGGCTACTACGCCCTGAAGCGCGCATGGACCGGGACCTCGTCACCCAACACCCCACCGGAGATCTCCGGGATGACGATCGGGTCCCAGACCAGTGTCCCGGCGGGCGGGAAGCTGGACGTCAGCGTCGCGGTGACGGATCCGAACGGGGACCCGATCCGGTACAACCTGACGTACAGCCCGAAGTACGTGACCAACTCCACCGGGTTCGACAATGTCCGATTCACCCAGACCTCCCCCGGGCATTTCAGCGCGGTCGCGCCCGCCACCATGGGGGTGTGGAAGGTCTACGTCTACGCCTATGACGGGCACGGCAACGTCGGGATCGAGCAGCGCTCGTTCCGCGTCACCGCACCTCCGGTCGCCGGGACCAACCTGGCATTGCAGGGCACGGCGACGGCGTCGTCCTTCCAGCCCACCGGGCCGAACGGTCCGCAACCGCCATCTGCCGCAGTTGACGGCAATCTGGCCACCCGATGGGCCAGTGAATGGACCGACGACCAGTGGCTCACCGTCGATTTCGGGACGCCGACCACCTTCGACCACGTCCGCCTGGCGTGGGAGTCGGCGTACGCGAGCGCCTACGACATCCAGACCTCCGATGACGGAACGACCTGGCGGACGGTCTACTCGACCACGGCCGGCGACGGCGGTTTCGACGATCTGCCGGTGGCCGGGACGGCCCGTTACGTCCGGATGAAGGGCGTCAAGCGTGCGAGCGGCTTCGGGTATTCGCTGTGGGAATTCGGCATCTATCGCTCGTGAGGCTCCGGTGACGTATACCGGTCACCGACCATCCCCGACCGCCTCGGGAGCAAGGACGTGGTCGGGGTGCTCTCCAGGTCGAAGATCACCGCGCTGAACGCTTTGCCAGCCTTCACCCACTCGCCGCTGAGCGCCCGACACAGCGCGGACCTGCCAGCAGCCGCGGCCCAGGCGTTCACCCACGTACCGCAAAGCCCGGATCCAGCCGGCGTCGCCCGGACGACCCGTTCGGAGTACGCCAGTGCTCGCTCGCCTCACCGGACGGCGCGGGAACGAGCGTGCACGGATGTCCCGGAATGGCACAGTGCAGCTGTGGCGCGACGACCACCGGGCATCCGGGGACTGACCGGCTGGTGGGGCGTCGTCCTCGAGGCCCCGGATCCGGCCGTTCTGGCCGACTTCTACAGCAACCTGCTCGGCTGGCCGATGACCTCAGCCGATACGGACACTGACACCGCCACCCTCAACCGTCCGGGGACCGACCACTACCTGGCCGTCCAGCGTGCGGTCGATTTTGTGGCACCCGTCTGGCCCCCACGGGCAGGTGCCCAGGGGATGCAGTCACACCTTGATGTCGAGGTGGACGACCTGGCCGCCGCCGTCGCCGACGCGATCGCTCTCGGAGCCCGGCTGGCAGACCACCAACCCCCGCACGACGTCCGGGTCCTGCTGGACCCGGCCGGCCATCCGTTCTGCCTCTACCTGAGCTCTGACTGACGAGACGGCCACGCTTACCTTGACGATTTCCCCCGGCCGCTACCGTCAGCTACTTCCCCAGGGTGCCGAAATGGGGGATACGCGCTGTGGGTCCGGCACCTACCGCTGGTCAAGCTGGGCAGGCCCGTCGCGACCCGCAGCCGGTGACGAACACCGGACGCCGTGCAGGAATCGAAGCAGGGCGTCCGGTGACGTGTACCGGTGACCGACCATCCCGACCTCCTCGGCGGCAAGAACGTGGCCGGGGGTGTCATCGACGAGCGCGCAGTCCGGCGGATCGACGCCCAGCCGTCGACACACCTCGTGGAATACCCGTGGGTCCGGCTTGGCCACTCCGAGTTCGGCGCTGCTGAACACCTCGTCCAGCTCATGCTGGAGTCCGAGCCGAGCCAGGTCCAGACATAGCCGCGTGGTCGCGTTTGACAGCAGCACAACCCGACAGCGGCGACGTTGTTCACGTACCAGGGCCAACACCGCGCGGTCGACCTCACCGACGGCCGCCGACCACTGGGCCACCGCCCCAGCCGCCTGCGCGCCGTATCGCTGCGCCAACACGGCGACGATCCCGGCTCGCCACTGCTCATCCGTGAGCTGACCGGTCACCGCCGCGGAAAGCCGATCAGGCTCGAATGCGACCGCGGTCAGCGCCCCGGGAGCCAGCCCATGGGTGGACTCCGCCTCGGCGACGATGCGCGGATCCCAGCGCCGCAGGACTCCGTCCAGGTCGAAGACGACCGCGCTGACCACCATCCCGGCTTCACCCCCCTTGCTACTGAGCGCCCGACACAGCTCGGACCCTGCCAGCAGCCGCGGCCCCAGGCGTGCACCCACGTACTCCGAGGGCCCGGATCCGGCTGCCCCCCGCCCCCGCTGGGCCGTTCGGAGTACGCCAGTGTCCGCCCGCCTCCCCAGGAGACGGAATCGACGAAGCGGCGTGGGGTGACCACACCGACCGGGGGGCCAGGATCAGGGCATGGACGACATCACCGCCAACCCGGAGTGGTCCGCACTCGCCGAGCACGCCGCACAGGTCCGACCGCAGCACCTGCGCGACCTGTTCGCCGCCGAACCCGAACGCGGCAACGAGCTCACCGCCACGGTGGCCGAGCTCTACGTCGACTTCTCCAAGCAGCGGATCACCGCTGAGACGATCCCGCTGCTGACGGCGGTGGCCAGACGGGCCGGGTTGCCGGAGGCCATTGGGGACATGCTCGCCGGCCGGCACATCAACACCAGCGAGGACCGGGCGGTGCTGCACACGGCCCTGCGCCTGCCGGGCGACGCCGCGCTGGAGGTGGACGGGCAGAACGTGGTCGCCGAGGTGCACGAGGTGCTGGACCGGATGGGCGAGTTCAGCGACCGGGTGCGGTCCGGGGAGTTCACCGGGGCCACCGGGCGGCGCATCGAGACGGTGGTCAACATCGGGATCGGCGGCTCGGACCTGGGACCGGTGATGGTCTACGAGGCACTGCGCTCCCGGGCCACCGCTGGGATCACCTGCCGCTTCGTCTCCAACATCGACCCGGCCGACCTGACCGAGACCGTCTCCGACCTGGATCCGGCCACCACCCTGTTCATCGTGGCCAGCAAGACCTTCGGGACCCTGGAGACGTTGACCAACGCCAGCGCCGCCCGGGACTGGCTGTTGGCCGGACTGGGTGAGGCCGCAGGCCCGGACACGGTCTCCCACCACTTCGTCGCGGTGTCCACCAACGCCGCCCGGGTGGCCGACTTCGGTATCGACACGCAGAACATGTTCGGCTTCTGGGATTGGGTGGGCGGCCGGTATTCGGTGGACTCCGCAATCGGGCTCTCGTTGATGCTCGCCGTGGGGCGGGCGGATTTCGCGGAGTTCCTGGCCGGCTTCCACGCCGTGGACGAGCACCTGGCCACCACCCCGCTGGAGCGCAACGTCCCAGTGCTACTGGGCCTGCTCGACGTCTGGTACTCGGCGTTCTTCGACGTCGACACCCACGCGGTGCTGCCCTACAGCCAGTACCTGCACCGGTTCCCGGCCTACCTGCAGCAGTTGACCATGGAGTCCAACGGCAAGTCGGTACGCCGCGACGGGACCCCGGTCACCACCGACACCGGGCTGATCTTCTGGGGCGAGCCGGGCACGAACGGCCAGCACGCCTTCTACCAGCTGCTACACCAGGGCACCCGGCTGGTCCCGGCCGACTTCATCGGGTTCGCCAACCCGGAGGTGGACCTGTCACCGACGCCGGGCCAGCCCGGCATGCAGGACCTCTTCATGGCCAACTACTTCGCTCAGCCGGCGGTCCTCGCGTTCGGCAAGACCGCGGCGGAGGTGGCGGCCGACGGCACTCCCGCGGACGTGGTGCCGCACAAGGTGATGCCGGGCAACCGGCCGACGACCTCGATCCTGGCCGACCGGCTGACCCCGTCGGTGCTCGGGCAGCTGATCGCCCTCTATGAGCACATGACCTTCACCGAGGGCATCGTGTGGGGCATCGACAGCTTCGACCAGTGGGGGGTCGAGCTGGGCAAGGCGATGGCCAACGAGCTGACCCCGCTGCTGGTCGGGGAGGGTTTGAGCGGGTCCGCCGCGGACCAGGATTCCTCGACCGCGACCCTGATCGCCCGCTACCGCCAGGCACGCGGGCGCGCCTGAGGACCCGGGCTCACCCGGAACCGCGAGGCGACGCTGTGGGAACCTGATCGGCGTGTCGGAGCGCGGCGGCGGTGACCCGGAGTGGCCGGTGCGCCCGGTTCGCACAGTGCCCCCGGTTCGCACAGTGCCCCCGGTTCGCACAGTGCCCCCGGTTCGCACAGTGCGCCCGGCCGTCCCGCCCGCCGTGGTCGTGGTCGCTGTGGCTGCGGTGGCGGTGTTGCTGCTGGCCGTGGTGGCAGCCGCCCGCTCGGGCCACGGACCGGTCGGCGGCGGGCCAGCGGTCCCGTCCCCGGCGGCGCTGGCGGCGAGTCCGCCGCCGTTCAGCTCTGGCAGCACAGCCCCGCCAGCAGCGCCGGCCGACGTCCCGGGATGGGTCACGGTCACCCTGCTCACGCTGGCGGCGATCTTCGGCCTGGCGGTGCTCGCGCTGATCGTTCGCGCCCTGGTCCGGCTGCTGCGTCGGCTGCGACTGCGGTCCCGTACCCGGGTCATTCAGATACCGCCAGATGAGCAGCCGGTCGGGCCGGCCAGCGACGTGAGCGAGCAGCTGCGGGACCGCGTCGCCGTCGCGGCGGAACACCTGCAGGAGGCGACCGGCCCGCCCGGGGATGCCGTCGTGCGCTGCTGGCTGGAACTGGAAGGCGCCGCTGCCGCCACCGGGGCACCCCGTACGCCGGCGCAGACACCGACCGAATTCACCGCCGGACTGCTCCGGCAGCAGCTGCCCGATGCCGCGGCGCCGGACCTGGCACACCTGCTCGCGCTCTATCACCGCGCCCGGTTCTCCGATCGCCCCATGGCCGCCGCCGACGTCGAGACAGCCCGACGCAGCCTGGCCGCCCTCGCCGCCGCATTGGGTCCCGCCCGCAGTGGGGACCCGCTGCCCGCGCCCACCGGTCCCGACCGGTGAACCCGCTGACCCGACGCTGCGCGCTGGGGGCGGCGGGGCTGCTCGCGGGCGTCGCGACGCTGCTGGCCGGGGCTGGCCCGGCTCGCTCCGTCGCGGTGGCCGTGCTGGTCGCCGCCGTCGCTGTGGTGTCCGGTGAGACCCGGATCCGGGACACCGGCTGGCCGGCTCGGTTGGCGGGTCCCGGCCACCCGGCCTGGAGCGAGGTGGAACGGCTCGCCCAGGTGATCGATGCCGCGCCGACCCAGCCGGAGCGGTTCGACCGGGTCGCGCGGGCCCGGCTGGCGCGACTGGCGCACGAGGTGCTGGCCCGCCGCGGTGTCGGGTGGGACCAGCCCCGGGCCGCGCAGCTGCTCGGGGAGCTGGTCTGGGCGGGGCTGGATGCGGGACTGCGCCTGGGCCCCGAGCGGGACACCGAGACCTGGCGCGACCGTGATGTCCGAGCAGAACGCGACGCCAGCGCAGGCCGGGACGCCAGGGAAGCGATGCAGCAGGGTCCCGACGCACGGACGGACGGACGAACGGTCGCGCAGGCCACCGAACTGCCCCCCGGCGAGCTGATCGTCCGGACACTGGCCGCGCTCGCCCGGATCGAGCCCGGCCTGGACCCGGCCCTGGACCCGGCCCTGGACCTGCACCGGCTCGACGACTCACTGACCGACACCGCCACCAGCCCCAGATCACCGGACCGACGGCGAGGAGAGCATCCGTGAGCACTGCCACATCACCGGAGGCCGAGTACGTCCGACCGACCGCGGAGCAGGTCGGGCAGGCCGCGCACACCGTGCTGGACCGGGTCGCCACCGCTGTGGTCGGCCATTCCGGAACGCTGCGCCTGGCGCTGGCAGCCGTGCTGGCCGGCGGGCATGTGCTCTTCGAGGACGTGCCCGGCACCGGCAAGACGTTGACCGCGACGAGCCTGGCCGCTGCCCTCGGGTTGGAGTTCCGGCGCATCCAGTGCACGCCGGACCTGCTGCCGGCCGACGTCACCGGCTCCTTCGTCTATGACCCGGGTCGGGCGGAGTTCGAGTTCGCGCCGGGCCCGGTGTTCACCGGGCTGCTGCTGGCCGACGAGATCAACCGCACGCCGCCCAAGACCCAGTCCGCGCTGCTGGAGGCGATGCAGGAGCGGCAGGCGACGGTGGAGGGCCGGACCTTCCCGCTGCCCCGGCCGTTCCACGTGCTCGCCACGGCCAACCCGGTCGAGTTCGAGGGCACCTACCCGCTGCCCGAGGCCCAGCTGGACCGGTTCCTGGTCCGACTGTCCTTCGGTTATCCCAGTGCCGAGCAGGAGGCGCAGGTTGTGACCCGTCGGATCGCCCGGCGCGCGGAGGCGATCGCCGTCGAGCCGGTCGTGGACGCCGATCAGCTGCTCGCGCTGCAGGCCGGGGTCGAACGGGTCGACGTGGACCGCGATGTCGTCGGCTACTGCGTCGCGCTGACCCGGGCAACCCGGACCCATCCCTCGGTGGACATCGGCGCCAGCCCTCGGGGATCGGCGGCATTGGTGCTGCTCGCGCGGGCACTGGCGGTGATCGACGGCCGCAGCTTCGTGGTCCCGGAGGATGTCAAGGCGGTCGCCGTTCCTGCGTTGGCGCATCGACTGACCCTGCGAGCGGAAACGTGGAGCAGCGGGCTCTCGGCCGAATCGGTGGTCGAGCAGTTGCTGGGACAGGTGCCAGCACCGACGACCACCCGCGGCGCGCGATGAGCCCCTCCGGCCGGCCCGGGCGCGAAGCGGGCCGAACAAATCCCGGCCGAACCAGCCCCTGGACGGTGAGCCCGGCGGTCCGGGGAACGGCGATCGCCGCGATCGCGGTGCTGCTCGGTGGGCTTGCGCTGGGCCGGGCCGACCTGGTGGTGCTGGCTGGCCCGGTGCTGCTGGCGATGTTGCTGGCGACCGCCGGTGGTCGACCGGCCAGCCACCCGAGAGCAGTCGTCTCGGTTCCGGCACTACTGGCCGAGGGCCGCCCGACGCGGGTCGCGGTCGAGGTGAGCGGGCTGGCGGGTGCGCAGTTTGTCGTCGTCCGCGTGCCCTCCCGGCAGGGAGAGCCACAGGGCGTTGTCCGGGTGGCGGGCGTCGGCGGCGGGCGGACGAGCGTACGGATCGAGCTGGCGGGTCTGCGGTGGGGTCAGCGCACGATCGCCTGCCCGGACCTGCTGGCGGTCGGCCCCGACGGGGCGTTCCTTGCTGGACCGGTCGCCGGCGAGCAGACGAGCGTCCTCGTGCTGCCGGGAGTCGCCGAGGTGGGTGCCGTTCCGCTGCCACCGCGGGCCGGTGGGCTGGTCGGGATGCACCGGACCCGGCGTCCCGGCGACGGCTCGGAGCTGCTCGACGTGCGGGAGTTTGCCCCCGGGGACCGGCTACGCAGAGTGGACTGGCGCGTCACCGCGCGGCATGGCACGCGGCCGCTCGGCGCGCCCAGCTCGGCGTCCGCAAATGGCGGCGGCCGTGGTGATGGTGGCGGGGCCGGTGGCACCCGGGTGGAGCGGCTCTACGTCCGACGGACGGCCGTGGATTCCGATGCCGACCTGGTCCTCTGCGTCGACAGTCGAGTCGACCTCGGCCCGGTCGTCGGCGCCTGGGCGGATCCCGAGCGGTTCGTATCGCCACCGGGGACCGGTGCCGCCCATCCCGGCGGGACCCTGGACACCGCCGTCCGGGCCGCGAGTGGACTGGCTGCCGGTCAGCTACGGGCCGGCGACCGGGTCGCCCTGGTCGACCTCGGCCGGTTCGCCGGCGGGGTACGTGCCGGAACCGGCCGCCGGCACCTCCACCGACTCCGGCTCACCCTGGCCCGGGCCCGCGTCAACCCCCAGGCGCAGTTTCTGCGGCTGCACCCCGGCGTGGTGCGCCCGGGCGCGACCGTCGTTGTGCTATCGCCGTTCATCGACGACGCGGTCACCTCCTTCACCACCGCGTTGCGCCGCCGGGGCGACCGCGTCATCGCGATCGACACGCTGCCCCGCCCGCTGGAGCTGCTCGGTCTGGCACCGGCCGACCGGGAAGCTCTGACCCTCGTTCTCACTGAGCGTCGGTGGCGACTGGCCCGCCTGGCCGCCGACGGAATCCCGGTGCTGGCGTGGGATCCGCAAGCCGTCAGGACCGCGCTGGCGCGGATGCGACGACCGGTCGGTCGGGCCAGGCGATGACGGATGTCGGCCTGACCCTCGCGGATCTTCCGGGGGACCATGGTGAGCGGGCCCAACCGGCGCAGCTGCCGGGCTGGGTGCCGCGAGCAGTGCTCGCAGGTGTTACTGCTGCTCTCGTGACGGTCGCACTGCTCGGGGCCACCGCGGTCGTGCCCGCCGTGCTGATCGTCATCGCTGGCATCGGTGTCGTGCTGGTCCCCGGCAGCGCGGCGTGCGGTGTGCTGGTCGGTGCGCTGGCCTTGTCGATGCTGCTCGGCACCCCCCAGCTGGACCTGCGCCTGGCAATGCAGGCTGCACTGCTGCCCGTCGTGCATGGGGCCGCCGCACTCTCCGGCGTCATTCCGATGGCCGCGCGCCTGGACCGGGCGCTGCTGGGTCCATCGTTGTTGCGGACCGGCGTGGCGGTGGCCGTGGTGGTCCCCGTGACGGTGATCGCCGCGGCGACGCCGGACGCGCGCTCCTCGGGACTGTTGCTCGCGGTCGCGACATCGGCCGTTGCCGCGGTAATCGTCGCCGCGCTGCTGCTGGCCCGCGCCGACCGACGTTGAGCAGTGCTCACCGACGGCCGTCCCGGACGAGCCGGAGCTGAGCGCGACGACAGCGACCTCCCGCGAGCGCGGCAGTCGGGCGAGCCTGACCTGACGCGGACTGCGCCACTCCTGAGCCACCCGGTGCTGAGCCAACGGACGAGGGATACGGTCAGCTACATGATCGCCGGCCACTTCTCACGACACCCCCTGGCGCCGGACACGGGGGTCGCGTGAGTGCCCGCGTACGGTTCGCGGCGGTCGGGCTGGACCACGCGCACATCTTCGGACAGATCTCCGCGCTGCTCGGACAGGGCGCGGAGTTCGTCGGGATGTCCAGCGCCCACGCATCCGAGCCGGTCTTTACCGGTGCCCGCGACCGGTGGCCGGACGTACCGGTCGCCGACGCGGACCGGTGGCTCGAGGACCCGACGCTCGACCTGATCGTGACCGCGGCGGTTCCGGTCGAACGGGCCGGGATCGCGGTCGCGGCACTGCGGGCCGGCAAGGACGTCATGGCCGATAAGCCGGGTTGCACCAGCGCGGAGCAGTTGGCCCAGATCCGGTCCGCGGTTGCCGAGTCCGACCGGTTCTGGTCGGTGACCTTCTCCGAGCGCTTTGAGGTCCCCGCGGTCACCCGGGCCGGCCAGCTGGTACGGGACGGCCGGATCGGGCGGGTCGTGCAGACCCTGGGACTCGGGCCGCACCGGGTTGGCTCCCATGTCCCCGGCGGCGGTGGGCGCCCGGACTGGTTCTGGGACCCGGACCGCTACGGGGGGATCCTCACCGATATCGCCTCCCACCAGATCGACCAGTTCCTCTGGCTCACCGGCTCGGAGCGGGCCGACGTCGTCGCGAGCACGGTGGGCAACTTCGCCCACCCCGACCGGCTGCGGTTCCAGGACTTCGGTGAGGTCATGCTGCGCAGCGACACCGCGCAGGGCTACGTGCGCTGCGACTGGTACACCCCGGACGGGCTGGCGACCTGGGGGGACGGCCGGCTGTTCGTGTTGGGAACCGAGGGATACCTGGAGCTGCGCAAGTACGTTGACATCGCCGGGCGGCCCGGGGGCAACCACCTGTTGGTGGTCGACGCCGAGGGCACCCGGTACGAGGACTGCTCGCAGGTCCCGTTGAGCTACTACCCCGACATCATCCGCGACGTGCGGGAGCGGACCCGGACGGCATGCCCCCAGGAGCACACCTTCGAAGCCACCCGGCTGGCGCTGCTCGCCCAGCAGCGGGCGACCGTCCGCGGCGCCGCCCAGGATCGGGCGTAGGCGGCGAGGCGGGCAGCGGGCGTAACCGGCGCAGCGGGCGGCGGGCAGCCGAAAAGCCTGCGGGTCGCCATCGTCGCCGGCTGAGCCCCCCTACAGGCCCTTCCGGCGGATCGGTGAGCGACCCGCGGGCTGCGTCGGCTCCGGAAGTCGAGCAGTGCGCTCGCGAAGCTGCCGGGTGACCGGTTCCCCAGCGCACACGGTGAGTTCCTCCCCGGCGTGCATCAACGTCACCGACGCGTCGGGGCCGTCGTGCACGGAGTAGGTCGCCTCGCCATCCCGGATCGCGACGTTGAGCTTGGCGCCACACCAGCGCAGGTTGAACTCCAACCCGGTCAGCTGGTGCGGCAGGGTCGGGTCGAAGCGCAGCATCCCGCCGTGGTCGCGCAGCCCGCCGAGCCCGGCCACCACCGCCAGCCACGCCCCGGCAAGGGAGGCAATATGCAGTCCGTCGGCCGTGTTGTGGCTCAGGTCGCGCAGGTCCATGAGCGCGGCCTCGGCCAGATAGTCATAGCCCAGCTGCACATGTCCGACCTCGATATTGAGAATTGCCTGTGTACACGGCGAAAGCGATGAGTCCCGAACCGTCCGACGTTCGTAGTAGTCGACGTTGCGGGCCTTGTCCTCGGGGCTGAACTCGTCGCCGCACCAGTGCATCGCCAACACCAGGTCGGCCTGCTTGACGACCTGCTTGCGGTAGAGCTGGAAGTAGGGCTGGTGCAGCAGCAGCGGGTAGGCCGACTCCGGGGTGGCGTCGAAGTCCCATTCGGCATACGAGGTGAAGCCGTCGCACTGCTCGTGCACCTGTCGCTCAGCGTCGTAGGGCACGTGCATGCTGTTCGCCGCGTCACGCCAGCGGGAGATCTCCTCACGGTCCACACCGAGGTTGCTCGAGTCGTCGGAGAAGCGCAGCGCGAGGTCGGCGGCACCGATCAGGGCCCGCTTGGTCATCAGGTTGGTGTAGACGTTGTCATCGCCGAGAGCGCTGTACTCGTCTGGTCCGGTGACGCCGTCAATGTGGAATCCCCCGCGCCCGTCGTGATGCCCCACCGAGTACAGCAGTCTCGCGATCTCCACGAGCAGCTCCACTCCCGGACAGCGAGCGAACTCGTCGTCGGACGTGGCCGCCAGGTAGCGCAACGTTGCATCGGCGATGTCGGCGTTGATATGCATCGCAGCCAGCCCCGCTGGCCAGTATCCGGAGCACTCCTCGCCGTGAATCGTCCGCCACGGGAACGTTGCCCCCGCCAGGTGGACCTGCCTGGCCCGTTCCCGCGCCAGGTCCAGTGTGGAATGGCGCCACGCGATCGCGTCGCGGACAGCGCTCGGGCGCAGATAGGTCAGCACCGGCAGCACGAACTGCTCGGTGTCCCAGAACACGTGGCCGTCGTACCCCGGACCGGTCAGGCCCTTCGCGGGGATGGCGCGCTGCTCGGCGCGGGCGCCGGACTGCAGTACGTGGAACAGCGCGAACCGGACCGCCTGCTGGACCTCGGCATCACCTTCGACGATGACATCCGCGGCATCCCAGAACTCGTCGAGGTAGGCCCGCTGGGAGCTCAGCAGCTCATCCCATCCAGTGGCCAGAGCGCCGGCGACGGCGCCGGCGACCTGATCCCGCAGCGCTGGGACCGAGCGCGTGCCCGACCATCCGTACCCGAGGAATTTGGTGACGACCAGCTTCTCGCCCTGCTCCAACGCGCACGTGATCGTTGTGCGGGCCCAGTCCGCCTCGACCTCGGTCTGCATCCCCCAGCCGCGCCCGGTCGGGTCGGACTTCGCCTGCCCGACGCGCCCGTCGACATCGGACTGCGAAACCGGCGATCCGGGCGCCTGGACGACATGGTGCATCGCCGCGCCTATCCGCAACCCACTGCGGCGGGTCCGGTGCACGAGCACTGCTCCCTCCTCCCCATTGGGAACATGGGAGTCCTCACTCACCAACGGGGCCTGCAACATCGCGGCCACTCGCGGATCCCCGGACTGGACCGGCAACTGCTCGTTGGCGACCAGCTCGGACTGGATGATGATGCGTGCCGGGCCGTCCATCGGTTCGACCTCGTACCGGATGCCCACCACGGCGCGCTGGTTGAAGGAGACCACCCGGGTGGAGCGCACCCGCACCGTTCGGCGCGCCGGGGACTCCCACTCCACCGTGCGCTGCAGGGTTCCGGCCCGCAGATCCAGGACGCGCTCGTGGGTGAGCAGCTCCCCGTACCGCAGGTCGAAGGGTTCGTCGTCGACCAGGAGGCGGATCAACTTGCCGTTGGTGACATTGACGACCGTCTGCCCGGACTCCGGATACCCGTAGCCGGCCTCGGCATACGGAAGCGGGCGGGACTCGTAGAAGCCGTTGAGGTAGGAGCCGGGCAGCCCGAACGGCTCCCCCTCGTCGAGGTTGCCGCGCAGCCCGATATGACCGTTGGACAACGCGAACAGCGACTCGGTGGTCGCCATGGTGTCCATCTGCAACCCGGTCTCGCGAACCGCCCATGCCTCGACGGGCAGCGCATCGGAGTCGAGCATCAGCGGATCCCCCGTATGGCCGGCGCCCCGTCGAGCAACTGATCCAGATCGCTGACCACGGTGTCGGCTCCCGCGTCGAGCAGCTGCTGGGAATAGTCGCCACCGAGCCGGTCCACCCCCACCACCCAGCCGAACCCCCCGGTCCGCCCAGCCGCCACGCCGGCCAGCGCGTCCTCGAAGACGGCGGCGGCGGCGGCCGGCACCGACAGCTGACGGGCAGCCTCCAGGAAGATGTCCGGCGCCGGCTTGCCCGGCAGCTTGAGCTCGCGACTGGTGACCCCGTCCACGCGGACCTGCAGCAGCCCGGTCAGCCCGGCGGACTCCACGACTGCCTGGCAGTTGGCGCTGGAGGACACGACCGCGGTCGCCGCGTCGGCGTCGCGGGCCGCCTGCAGGTAGCGCAGCGACCCGGGGTAGGGCGCCACCCCGTCCTGCTCGATCCGCTCCACCAGGACCTCGTTCTTGCGGTTGCCCAGTCCGGCGACGGTGACCTCGTCCCTGGCCTGGTCGGGCGGGTCCTGCGGGGAACCCTCGGGCAAGGTGATGCCACGGGAGGCGAGGAAGTCCCGGACCCCGGCGGCGCGGGGCTTGCCGTCCACGTAGGTGCGGTAGTCCGCGTCCGGATCGAAGGGAGTGAAGTCGTCCCCGTCGCGCGTCCGGAGGAAGTCGTCGAAGGTCTGCTTCCACGCCGCGTCGTGCACGGTCGCGGTGGGCGTCAGGACCCCGTCGAGGTCGAAGAGCAGAGCTGTCACAGAGTCCGGCAGGCCGAGCACGGCTCCAACCTAGGTGGCAGGAGGCGGTGACACCGGGCGCAACCCCCGGGCGCCGGGGCCGGATCCGCTATGGACTGTCCAGAATCGACACAACCGGGGCCGGTTCGGGCCCGCAAGGGCCTTTTCGAGGGCGATCGTGTCGATTCCGGACAGCACCCATGGCCGTGGGCGGTCAGTTCACCACCGCGCGGGGCGGTCGGACGACCCGTCGGTCGGATCGTCATCCTCGGGACCGTCGTCATCGCCGTCATCGCCGACGGACCGATCCTGGCGAACGGCCGGCATGACGGTCGTGTCGTCCGGCTCGGCGGCGTGACCCGGCATCTCGTACCCGGCCGGGCGATCCGGGTCGCCGTAGGCATGGCTGCCGCTGGCCCGGGGCCGCTCGTCCCCATCGGGGTCGGTGACGAACGACGGGATGTCATATCCCTGGTCGGCATATCCCTGGTCGGCATGTCCCTGGTCGGCATGTCCCTGGTCGGCGTCGCCGTAGCCGCCGCCATACCCCTGGCCGCCGGAGCCCTGTCCCGCGCCGTAGCCGGGGTAGTCCTGCCCGGCCCGGTAGCCGCGACCCCGGGAACGGCTTGGCTCGTCCTGGCGGGGTCGGTCCCACTCCGAGCGCTGCTCGGCGGCGCGCCGGTCGCGCTCGGCCTGCTCCCGGGCGGCCCAGTCGCGTTCGGCCTGCTCGCGCTGCTCCTGCTCGACCCGCTGACGTTCCCGTTCGCGTTGTTCGGCCGCCAGCCGTTCCCGCTCCTCGGCCTCCCGACGTTCCCGCTCCTCCTGCTCCTGACGCTCCCGCTCCGCCGCCTCGGCTCGGGCCCGCGCACGTGCCTGAGCGGCATCGGTGACCTTGCCCGAGATCGCGGTCGTCTCCCGGGCCGCCGTGTCCAGCCAGCCCTCCCACCGCGACTGCATCGGCCGCACCAGGCCGCCACCGACCCCGACGACCACGGTCCCCCCCACCGTCGCGAGCACGGTGATCAGCACGGCGGTGCTCACCGTGCTGGCCACGCCGAGCTGGTTGAGCGCGGCGACCACCCCCAGCCCGACGATCAGCACCGCGGCCGCCGTGCCCAACCCCCGGCCGTAGGGCAGCCCGGACAGCGTGGTGGAGATGGCCCTGCTGACGAAGCGGGCGATCAGGGCGACCACGACGATGATCGCGACGGCGTAGAGCATCTGCGGCAGGTAGGCGACCAGTTGGGTGAGCAGGGTGCTGACCGGATTGCTGCCGAACACGGCGAAGGCGGCCTGCAGAACCAACAGGAGCAGCACCCAGTAGACGATTCGGCCGACGATTGCGCTGGGGTCCTGCTTGCTGCGGTCCAACGCCTGCTCCAGCCAGCCGCGGCTGACCGCCCGGTCGAACCCGACGCGGCCCAGGACTTTGGCGGTGAGCCTGCCGACGACGCGCGCCACCAACCATCCGACGAGAAGCACCACGAGGAACAGCGCCAGCGCCGGGATGAAGTTCGCGATTCGCGATAGTCCGTTGGTGAGAGCGTCGCTCACGTTGCAGCTCCTCCGAGGTCGGGACCGGGTGGGCGCCTGGACACGATGCCCGCACCAGCTGCCCGGACGGGGGTTCCGGGCATGAAACACCAGCAGACCACAGCCCGCAGACATCACCGGCCACCCGCGCGGACGCCGGCCGGGGAGCCGCACGGCTCCGGCGTCGACCCCACGTTCAACCTGACCGGCAGTCCCCGGCGTGACACGATCGGTTGCGATGGTCACCGGCCCGGAACCCGACTCCGCCGGTTCGGCTCCATCCGGGTCCGGACCCACCGGACGCTCGGGCCGTGGTCCACGCCGCCGGCTGAGCAAACTGGCCATCGACACCACCCCGCTGCGGGTCCCGGAGTTCCGGCGGCTGTGGTCGGCCGGGGTCGTCGCCGTCATCGGCAGCCAGTTCACGGTCGTGGCCGTCCCGCTGCAGCTGTTCCGACTGACGGGCTCGTCGGCGTGGGTGGGACTCTCGGGACTGTTCGCGCTGGTCCCGCTGGTCGTCTTCGGGATCTGGGGCGGTGCGGTCGCCGACCGGGTGGACCGGCGCCGCCTGGTCGTGGTGACCACCGGAGGCATCGCGGTGACCTCGGCCCTGCTGGGTGCCCTGGCGCTGAGCGGGAGAGCGCAGGTGTGGACCGTGCTGACGCTGCTGGCCGTACAGACCGCGTTCGTGGCGGTCAACCAGCCGGCCCGCTCGGCGATGATCCCCCGCCTGGTCGGCCCGGAGCTGGTCGCGCAGGCCAACGCGCTGAACACCACGGTGTTCGCCGGTGGAGTGATCGGGGGGCCGCTGCTGGCCGGGCTGCTGCTGCCGGTGACCGGGGTACCGCTGCTCTACCTGCTCGACGCGGGCGGGCTGGTTGGCGCGCTGATCGTGCTGCGGCGGCTGCCGGCTCAGGGCCGACCCGGCGGCGACGCGGCCACCGGTCGGCGGGCGTCCCTGGCCGGGAGTGGGCTGGGTGACGTGCTGGACGGTTTCCGCTACCTGGGGACACAGCGGATCCTGCTGGCCAGCTTCGCCGTGGACCTGGTCGCGATGATCGCCGGAATGCCGCGGGCGTTGTTCCCGCAGCTGGCCCAGCACACGTTCGGTGGGCCGGCTGCCGGTGGTCTGGCGCTCGGCCTGTTGAACGCGGGAATCGGGATCGGAGCGGTCGTCGGCGGGCTGACCTCGGGCTGGATGGGCCGGGTGGACCGGATGGGACGGGCCGTGGTGCTGGCCGTCGGGGTCTGGGGCGTGGCGATGATCGGCTTCGGGCTTACCGGGTCGCTGGTCGTCGCGGTCGGCTTCCTGGCCCTGGGCGGGCTGGCCGACAACGCCAGCGCCATCCTCCGCTCGACGATCCTGCAGACCGCCGCCACCGATGCGATGCGCGGCCGGCTCCAGGGGGTCTTCACGGTGGTGGTGGCCGGCGGCCCGCGCCTGGGTGACCTGGTGCACGGCGGGGTGGGGCAGTGGACCTCGGCACGCGTCGCGGCCGCCGGTGGTGGGGTGGCCGTCGTCGTTCTGCTCGCCCTGGTGCTGCTGCCGCTGTCCGCGTTCTGGACCTACGACCGCCGCCGCGCTCCACTACCGACGGATCTCGCGGGCCGGGGCCAGCTGGCCGACTGACCGGACTGCCCGCCCGGTCCAGCAGGGTCGGCGGCGACCGTTCGGTCTCGGCGTATCGTGCGCGGCCATGACCTCCCGCCCACCCGGCGACCCCGCCTACCCGCCCGTCAGTTACGCGGCGGTCGGACCGCCCGAGGTCCCGCAGGACGAGCGGACCCTGGCCGTGCTGGCCCACGTGCTCGGCGCGTTCGTGTCGTTCCTTGCCCCGTTGATCATCTACCTGACCCGCGATCGCCGCGACTACGCAAAGGCCCAGGCCGCGCAGGCGCTCAACTTCACCGTGCTCATCGGGTATGTGGTCGCCGCCGCGCTCACCCCCGTGCTGATCGGGTTCCTGTTGTTCCCCATCGTGCTGGTCTGGTCGGTGGTGCTGGCCATCATCGCCGGGGTGCGGACCTCGCGTGGTGAGCCGTGGGTCTACCCGATGACGATCCGCTTCCTGCGCGCCTGAGCCACCCCCGGCGCCGGCGTGCCGCTACCACCCCGGCACACTTCTCACGGTGGCACCTGATGATCCTGCGGCCGCCGCCTCGACGACCCGGTGGCTGTTCGGGGACCAGCTCGGCCCGCACTTTCTCGACGCGCTGGACCAGCCGGTGCTGCTCATCGAGTCCCGCGCGGTGTTCGCCCGCCGGCGCTTCCACCGCGCCAAGGCCCACCTGATCCTCTCCGCGATGCGACACCGTGCCGTCGAGTTGGGAGAGCAGTGCACCTATCTGCAGGTCGGCACCTACCGCGAGGGACTGGATCAGGTCAGTGCACCGCTCTCGGTCTGCCAGCCGACGTCGCGAGTGACCGACCGGTTCGTCCGCACTTTGGCCGGAGAACGCGACCTGACTGTGCTCGAGGCGCGGGGGTTCGCGACCTCACGCGCCGAGTTCGCCAGCTGGGCGCAGGGCCGTGGCCGCCGCCGCCTGCTCATGGAGGACTTCTATCGTGATGCCCGCCGCCGCCTGGACGTGCTCATGGACGGTGGGGAACCGGCGGGCGGACGGTGGAACTTCGACCATGACAACCGCCAACCACCGCCACGCGGTGCCCGGACACTCGGTATGCCCGAGCCGTTCCGCCCCGACGAGGACGAGATCGACGAGCAGGTCCGCGCAGATCTGGACCGCTGGCAGGCCGAGGGTGACGTGCGCTTCGTCGGTGACGACGGGCCGCGCCGGTTCGCCGCCACCCGCGGCGAGGCCGTTGCCGCATTGGAGGATTTCCTCGCCCACCGGCTGTCCGGGTTCGGACCGCACGAGGATGCGATGCTCTCCGCCGACCCCTGGTTGGCGCATTCCCTGCTCTCGGCCCCGATGAACCTCGGCCTGCTCGATCCGTTGGAAGCGATGCACCGGGCAGAGCAGTGCTTCCGGGACGAGGAGGCACCGATCGCGTCGGTCGAGGGTTACTCCCGACAACTGATCGGCTGGCGTGACTACGTCTGGAACCTCTACTGGTACCTGGACGAGGACTACCGCGACCGTAACGAGCTGACTGCGAGAGCATTGCTCCCGAATTGGCTGGCTAACCTCGACGACAGCGCCCCGGAAGCTGCGTGCCTACGCGGAGTTCTCGGCCATCTGCGTCGCAACGGATGGGTACATCACATTGCCCGTCTGATGGTCCTGGGCAACTGGTTGCTCCAACACGGGATCGATCCGCTGGCCGCCAGCGCGTGGTTCCAACGCTGCTTCGTCGACGGCTACGACTGGGTAATGATCCCCAATGTCATCGGGATGTCCCAGCACGCGGACGGCGGCGTCATGGCCACCAAGCCCTACGCGGCCGGCGGGGCCTACATCAACCGGATGAGTGACTACTGCTCCGGCTGCCGGTACAAGCCGTCGGTCCGGGTCGGGCCGGACGCCTGCCCGTTTACCGCCGGCTACTGGGCCTTTTTGCACGCGCACGCCGACCGGTTGGCCGCCAACAACCGCATGAGCCGGGCCGTGGCCGGGCTGTCCCGGCTGACCGACCTCGACGAGCTGCTCGCCCAGGAACGCGACCGCGGCACCGCGGCACCCTGATCCCTACCTCGCGACGTCACCCGGCACACTGACCAAGCGCCACAGATCAGGGGGCGCTCAGTGATGAGCACGAGCAAGAACCACGGTGCGGCGGCGGCGAACCGACGGCAGCAGTAGAAACCGGTAGAACGGGACCATGAGCAATCCGCAGGTCCACCCGTTCGGCTCCTGGCCCTCCCCCCTGACCGCGCTCGACGTCGCCCGGGCCGGGCAGCCGCCCGCCTGGCCGGTGCTGCACGACGGCGCGGTGTGGTTCTCCGAGGTCCGCCCACGCGATCGCGGGCGCACCGCCGTACTGCAGGCCCCCGCTGACGGATCGGGCCCACCGGTCGACGTGCTGCCCGCGCCGTGGAGTGCATCGACCGGGTGCACGAATACGGCGGGCGCAGCTTCCTTCCGGTCCCCAACGCGTCCGGCACCGCGCTGGTCTTCACCGAGCGCACCGATCAGCGCCTCTACCGACTCGACCCCGGCGCGGACACCCCTGTCCCGCTGACCCCGGAGCCGCCGACGCCGGCCGGGTTGCGCTACGCCGATCCGGTGCTCATGCCCGACGGCAACGAACTGCTCTGCGTGCGGGAGGCTCACACCGAAGCCGGGGTACGCCGCCACCTGGTCGCCGTCCGGTACATCCGGACCCAGACCCTGAAACCGACACCGACACCGACACCGACACCGGGCCGCAGGTGCGGGAGCTGGTCGGCGGTAGCGACTTCTTCGCCTTCCCGATGCCGTCACCGGACGGGCAACGCCTGGCCTGGATCGCCTGGGACCATCCGCGGATGCCCTGGGACGGGACCGTGCTCCGGGTGGCTGACTTTGGATCCGACGGCTCGGTCGGCCCGGGCGCGGACGTCCTCGGCGGGCCGACCGAGTCGGTGCTGCAGCCGGAGTGGGCCGACGCGGACAGCCTCTACGCCCTCACCGACGCCACCGGCTGGTGGAACCCGGTCCGGATCGACCTCAGCGTCGGCGAACCAACCGTCACACCGCTGTGCCCGCGCGCCGAGGAGTTCGCCGGGCCGCTGTGGCAGCTGGGGATGCGCTGGTACGCCGTGCTCGCCGACGGTCGCCTGATGTGCACGGTGGGCACCGACACCACGCGGCTCGGCGCGCTGAACCCGGCCAACGGTGAGCTCACCGACATCGCGACCGAGCTGACGGCCTGGTCGCCGGCCATGGGCACCGACGGCACTCGGCTGGTCGCCGTGGCGGGATCACCGGAGGTCGCCCGCGCCGTCGTGCTTGTCGATCCCGACACCTCCCGGGTTACGCGGATCCCTCGCAACTCTCACGGGCCGACGCTGGACGAGACCTACCTACCGCAGCCGTACGCGATGACCGCCGCGTCGAGCAACGGGCGCCGGGTGCACGCCAATGTCTACCCCCCGCGCAATCCGGACGCGGTCGGCCCGGCCGGGCAGCCACCGCCCTACCTGGCCATCGTCCACGGCGGACCGACCTCGCACTCCCCGATGGTGCGCAACCTCGCCGTCGCCTACTGGACCAGCCGGGGGCTCGGGGTGGTCGACGTGAACTATGGCGGCTCCACCGGGTACGGCCGGGCCTACCGCGAGTCGTTGCGGGAGCAGTGGGGCGTGGTCGACGTCGAGGACACCGTGGCCGCGGTCCGGTCGCTGGTCGAGGCGGGGCTGGCCGATGCCGACCGGCTCGCCATCCGCGGCGGCAGTGCCGGCGGGTGGACCGTGCTGTCCGCGCTGACCCGAACCGACACCTTCGCGGCGGGAACCTCCTATTACGGGGTCGCCGAGCTCGAGCGGTTTGCCGCCGACACCCACGACTTCGAGTCCCGCTACCTGGACGGGCTGGTCGGACCACTGCCGGTGCAACGCCGACGCTATGTGGAGCGTGCCCCGGTCACCAATGTGGCAACGCTGTCCAGTCCGGTGCTGCTGCTACAGGGCGATGAGGACCGGGTGGTGCCCCCGTCTCAGTCGGAGCTGTTCCGAGACGCCATCGCCGCCCGCGGGATCCCCCACGCCTATCTGCTCTTCGCCGGCGAGGAGCACGGCTTTCGTCGCGAGAACACCAACGTCACGGCGTTGGAGGCCGAGTTGTCCTTCTACGGGCAGGTACTGGGCTTCGATACCCCCGGCATCCCGCACCTGGAGCTGACCCGCCCCTGAACCGGCGCGTCGCCCCGCGGGTCCGGTCGACCCCAACGACGAGCATCGGCCCGCCGCGCGGAATGCGCGGCGGGCCGATGAAGCTCGCAGATCAGCCCTTCAGGCCGGAGCCGGAGACCCCTTCGATGATCCGACGCTGGAAGATCAGGAACAGGATGACCACCGGCAGCGCTCCGAGAATGGAGGACGCCTGGATGTCCGCCACCCGCTGGCCGTAGGAGCCCTGCACCGTCGCCAGCCCGACCGGGATCGTCATGATCGCCGGGTTGGTGGTCACGAACAGCGGCAGGATCAGGTTGTTCCACACCCCGACCGCGGTCACGATCGTCATCGCGCCGATCACCGGCCCCGAGAGCGGCATGATGATCGACCAGTAACTGCGCCAGAAGCCGGCGCCGTCGAGCCGCGCCGACTCCTCGAAGTCGCGGGGGATCCCGTCGAAGAACTGCTTGAAGACGAACACCGCGATCACCGCGGGCACCTGCGGGAAGATTACCGCCCAGTAGGTGTTCAGCAGGTTCACCGCATTGAGTTCCTGGAAGATCGGCACGATGAGCACCTGGCCCGGGATCATGATCCCGCCGATCATGAGCAGGAAGACCAGCCGGCGCCCCCGGAACTGCAGCCGCGAGAGAGCGTAGGCAGCCATCGAGGCGAACAGCACGGTCAGCGCAACCGCGATGACCGTGGTAATGGCACTGGACAGATACCACTTCCAGATGTCACCGGACTGCAGCAGGGTGATGTACGAGTGCAGCGTCGGGTTGAGGTTCTTCAGGATCGGCCCGGCGCCGAGTGATGCGACAGCGTTCGGGGTGAACGAGGTCTTCAGCGCCCACAGGCTGGGCAGCAGCCACAACACCGAGAAGATGGCCAGCACGACCACCGAGACGATGGTGAAGGCCTTGCCGCGCTTCTGGTCCGCCGTTTCCACCCGGGCTGCCGGCGCGGCCGCCGAGACGCCGGGTCGGTGCCGGGCGGTACCGACTGTCCCGCTGGTCATGTCAGGCCGTCCTCTGCTGGTAACGGTCGATGAGCTGGCGGATGGCCGCGATGGCCAGGATGACGATGAACAGCAGCACCGAGGCAGCCGACGCGGCCCCAACCCGGAAGTCGGTGAACGCGGTACCGGTCACCAGGCCCAGGGCGACTTCGGTGGAGATCCCGGGACCGCCACCGGTCATCAGGTACACCTGGTCGAACACCTTCAGGCTGGCGATGATCTGCAGCAGGATCACCAACGTCGTCGTCCGGTTCAACAGCGGAATCGTGATTGACCGGATCTGCTGCCACGGCGACGCACCGTCCACCGCAGCCGCCTCGTAGAGTTCCCGCGGGATGTCCTGCAATCCCGCCAGATAGAGCACGAAGTTGAACCCGATGGTCCACCAGACGGTGGTGACGGCGATCCCGACCATCGCCAGACTCGGCGTGCCGAGCACGGCCGTCGGGTTCGCGGAGCCGAAGAAGGACTGGGTGGCGGCCAGCAGGCCGGTCTCCGGGGTGTAGATAAAGGTCCAGATCAGGGCGATGGAGGCCGACGGCAGGATGAACGGGATGAAGAACGCCAATCGGAAGAACCACTGACCCCGTCGGACCCGGTTCGCCAGGATGGCGAAGATGAACGCAAGGACCACCAGCGGCGGAACCGTGTAGAGGGTGAACTGCAGCGTGTGCCACATCGCCGACCAGAACTCGGGTTTGCTGAGCATCTCGCGGTAGTTGGCGAGCCCGGCGAAGGTGTCGAACCCGGGCGTCACCAGGCTCGTGTTGAAGAAGCTCGCGATCAACATGTAGATCGTCGGACCGATCAGGAATGCGAGATAGAACAACCCGAAGGGGGCGACGAACAGCCAGGCCGGCCGGCTTTCCCGGCCGCGCAGCGCGTTGTTACGTCTGGGTCGGGAAACCGTCGCGCCACGGGGGGTGGCGATGGTCGAAGCGGTCACCGGGGCATCTCCTGTCCAGCCGGGGGTGGGCTCAGGTGTCGCAACTGCCGCGCCGCGCTCACAGCGGGCTCGGGGTGTCGACGTAGGTCAACAGCTGCTGGCGTATGCTGGCCAGGGCCTGCACCGGGGAGGCCAGGCCCTGCTGAACGAGGCCAATCTGGGCGCCCACGATGTTCTCGAAGTTCGAGCCGGAGCCGGAGTACCAGGCCAGTGGGTCATAGACGGCGTAGTCGGCTACCTCGACGTAGTTCGACTGCGGCGTCAGCTGCTTGTATGCCGCACTGTCCTTCACCGGCAGGTAGGCGGGGATGTGGCCGCCCTTGGCCCAGGTCAGGCTCTGATCCAGCATCGACTTGACGAAGCCCATCGTCCGCTTCAGCTGAGCCGGACTGCGGTCCGTCGCGGGCAGCACGAAGGTATGCGAGTCCGCAAACGCCGCCTTCTTGTCGAACAACTTTGGGATCGGGACGATCGAGAACTTCAAGCCTTCGATCGCCTGCGCGGTGGTGATCTCCCACTCGCCGTTGATGAAGAACCCCGACTTGCCGGTGAACATCAGCGTCTCGGCGCCGGGCGTGTCGATGGACGCCGGCATCAAGCCGGAAGCGGTCAGCTTGCGGATGTAGGCGAGCGTCTTCAGGACCAGGTCCTTGTTGTAGGTGAGCTTTCCCCCGTTGTCTGAGAGGAACGGTGTGCTGCCGTTCATCTGCTGGTAAAGCGTGGTGAACCAGCGCCAGCTGTTGGATGGATCGGCGATCGACCCGGTGGTTGCCCCGTACTGCCCGGTGACCTTCTTGATGGCCGTCAGGGCCGCTTCCCATTCATCAGTGCCGGTGATCGTCTTCAGCTTGCCGTCGGCACCGAGCAGGCCGGCCTTTTTGCAGACCGTCTCGTTGTAGAACAGCACCAGCGGGTGGGTGTCCAGTGGGATCGCGTAGGACGTTCCATTAAGCTTCTGTGCCTGCCACACCCGGTCGGTGAAGTCCGACGGCTTGAGGTCGACCAGCGCGAGCATGTCGTCGGTGATCGGGGTCAGGAGGCCCCCCTCGGCGAGGTTCTTTGCCCGCGTCAGGTGCGAGATCGCCACGTCCGGCGGCTTGTTGCCGATCGTGGCCAGCGCGACCTTGGTGTAGTAGGGGTTACCCCAGGCGAAGGTGGCCGCCTGCAGCGAACCCGATCCGCCGTGGTTCTTCTCGTACTGGTCGAGCATCACCGTCAGCCGGGCGCCGTCACCACCACCGAAGAGGTTCCAGAAGGTCACCGTGCCGGGCGCGATCTGGGTGCCGGCCAAGCCGGCGGCGATCGGGCTGCCGCAGCCGGCCAACGCGCTGGCCAGGCCGACACCGCCGATCGCGCCGATGCCACCACGCAGCAGCGCGCGTCGCGACGGCCCGCCCCGGATGGGAATCTGCCCCTCGGATCCGCTGTGAGAGCTCACGCGACCTGTCCTCCCCTGCCGTCGTTGGCCTGGTCCGGGTCGGCCGGAGTACGCACCTCCGGGCCCGAGCCCATCGTGCTTGGCGCAGCGATCGCCCGTCAAGCCTTGTGAGCGTGCACTGTAGCTGCCACACCCGACGATGCAACGTTGAACCGCGGGCGGGAGAGAACGGTCGGCTCAGCCGTCCGAGGGTGCTGCGGAGCGGTCGATGTCCGGCTCCAGGTAGATGATGCACTCGACCGGGACGGCGGCACGGACCCGCTGCTCTGCGGCGTCGATCGTCTTCGCGACCTCACCGAGCCGGTCGTCGCGGCCCAGCGCGATCTTGGCCGCGACGAGAATCTGATCCGGGCTGAGGTGGCTGGTCCGCAGATGGACGACCCGGTCGATGCCCGGCTCGGCCATCAGCGCCGAGCTGATCAGCTCCACCTGCGAGGGCGTCGCCGCCTCCCCGAGCAGCATCGTCGAGGTCTCGCCGAACAGCACCACCCCGACGCTGACCAACAGCAGCCCGATCGCCAGGGTGCCGAAACCGTCGAAGATCCCGTTTCCGGTCAGCACCGTGAGTCCCACCCCGGTCAGGGCGAGGACCAGGCCGATCAGCGCTCCGAAGTCCTCCAGCAGCACAACGATCAGCTCCGGGGTCCGGGCGCGCCTGATGAACTCCGGCCAGCTGTCGTCACCGCGCGACTTCGCCGACTCCGCAACCGCCGTGTGCAGGGAGAAGCCCTCCAGTCCCATCGCGATCACGAGCACCGCGAACGCCCAGATGGGGCTCTCGATCGTCTCCGGATGCAGGATCTTCTGCACGCCCTCGTAGAGCGCGAACACCCCGCCCAACAGGAAGATCACAATGGCGACAAGGAAGGAGTAGAGGTAGCGGTAGCGCCCGTAACCGAACGGATGGGCCCGGCTGGCCGGCTGCTTGGACCGCTTGCGCCCGACCAGCAGCAGGATCTGGTTCGCCGAATCGGCCGTGGAGTGCACCCCCTCGGCCAGCATCGAGCCGGACCCGGTGAAGAAGAACGCGACGTACTTGCTCACCGCCACGCCCAGATTCGAGCCGAGTGCGGCCAGGACCGCCTTGTTGTCCCCGCCACCGCTCACCGCGCCATCCTCGCCCGGAGCCGGCCCACCTACACCCGGGGGGCCGTGCAGCCGTACTGACCTCAGTAGGCGCCCAGCTCGTGCAGCCGTTCGTCGCTGATGCCGAAGTGGTGCGCGATCTCGTGCGCGACGGTCACCCGGACCTGCTGGACCACCTCGGCCTCGCTACGGCAGGAGGCGAGGATCGGGCGGCGGAACAGCGTCACCCGGTCCGGCAGCACCCCCGCGTAGCCGCTGTCACGTTCGGTCAGCGGAACGCCCTCGTAGAGCCCGAGCAAGACCGGCATGCCCGACGGTGACTCGTCCTCCACGAGGATCACGACGTTGGTGGTCATCCGCATCAGCGGCTCGGGGACCCCGTCGAGGGCATTGCCGACCAGTTCCTCGAACCGGTCCCGAGAGACCTCCACCACGACAGCTATCCGCCCTACCCCAGTGATCCCGTGCCGGGCCTCAGCGGGCCAGCGCGCCCATCGGGTCCCACAGCGGCAGCACCACCGGCTCGGTGTCCAACCCGGCGGCAACCCCTTCCGGCAGCCGGTCGCGGTGCACGACGACCTCGTACAGATATTCGGTGAACCACTCGTGGGTCATGACGTGGAACCCCTTGCGGCCCGGCTCGGGCCCGTAGCTGTCCTCCACCCGCCAGCGCCGCGGCGCACCGTCGAGCAGGTCCACGCCGGTGAACAGCATCGCGTGGGTCAGCTGGGAGTCCCGCGTCGCCAGCCGCTGGCGCCGGTCGGCCGGAACCGTCGGACCGGCAAAGCCGAACAGCGAACCGAAGTCGTAGACACCCGGGTCGAGCACACCGAAGTCCTGCCGCCAGGCCTTCGACGCGTCGCAGCCGAACCACACCGGCTCTCCGGCCTGCAGGGTCGCCGCTGCCGCCTCGGCGAGTACCGGCATCGGCACATTCAGGTAGCGGACATCCCGGCCGCCCACCATGTTCCCCAACTGGTCGACGGTGTAGGTCTGGCTGTAGGCGTTGCGCGGATCGTTGACCAGCGCCACGTAGTCGGTCAGGTCCAGGTCGACGTAGCGGTCGTAGAACTCTCGCGGCGTGATCCGCCCGGCCCGGTGGAAGGATCCCTTGGCGTCGGTCCACTGCCAGTCGAAGTCCACCGGCGGTACGCCCAGCACGCCGGTCAGAATCCGCCACACGGTACCCATCAGCTGCTCCCGGTAGGCCGCCACCCGGTCGGCGTCGGCACCGGAGCGGACCATCGAGCGCACCGTGGTCCCGCCATGGCGCAGCCAGCGGTAGAGCAGCCCGTTCATCATGCGGGTGTCGGCGGCACCGCAGGTGTCCGGCATCACCGAGGTCGGGACGACACCGTGCTTGGCGACGATGTTGACCAGCATGTCCCACTGCCCGGCGTCCTCCAGGGGCGCGGCGAGCAGCTGGTCCAGGGTCCGGTCGCCGTCCTCGTAACGGTTGGCCGTCTGCGCCAGGGTGCTCAGGAACCAGTCAGCGCGCTCCAGCTTGTCCCAGAAGGAGACATAGCTCTGGGACAGCTGCAGATCGGCGACGTCGAGCACCTTGCGGCCGCGGGACCGGAAGAGATTGAGCGCCGCGAAGATCCAGCAGCGCCCGGTCTCGTGCTGGTGGGTGGTCACCCACTCCTCGTCGACGACGACGGAGAAGCTGTGGTCGACCCCGGTGACGACGGAGCGGTCCAGCGCCACGTCCTTCAGCGAGGTTCGGGCGAGAGCATTTGTCGCGACCCGGGCCACCGGATCCGCGTCGTAGGCCCTGCGCAGAGCACTGATCTGCTCGGCCCCCAGCCCGGCATGCGCCGGGGTGGGCGCGACGTCACTGTCCGGCAGACCGGGACGCTGCAGCAGGTCGGTCATCAGATCTCCAATCCCAGCAGGGCATTTTCAACGACTTCGGCCAGGGCCGGGTGGATCCAGTACTGACCGCTGGCCAACTCGCGAACATCGGTCGGGCCCAGCGCCATCGCCTGAATCAGCGGCTGGATGACCGTGGACGCCTGATATCCCATCAGGTGTGCGCCGAGCAGCGTCCCGGTTCCACGTTCGGCGATCAGCTTCACGATGCCGGTGCGGTCCTCCATCGCCCAGCCATAGGCGACATCGCCGTAGGCCTGCACCTTGACCGCGATGTCGTACCCGGCCTCGCGGGCCGCCCGCTCGGTCATCCCGACCCCGGCCAGTTGCGGGGAGGTGAACACCGCCGCCGGCACCGCGTCGTGATTGGAGCTGCGCAGCGCATCCGGGTGCGTCAGGTTGTAGGCGACCACCCTCGCCTCATGGTTGGCGACGTGCTTGAGCTTGTACTGGCTGCTCAGATCCCCGAGGGCCCACACCCCCTCCGCGCTCGTGCGCTGCTGGGCGTCGACGACGACGCGGTGCCCGTCCGGGTGCAGCTGAACGCCCCCGGCGGCCACATCGAGCTGGTCGCCGTTGGGGACCCGGCCGGCCGCCACCAGCAACAGGTCACCGCGAACCTGGCTGTCATCGGCCAGGGTGACCACGATGTCGGCACCGTCCTGGGCGACCGAGCAGCCCGACTGGCCCAGGCGCAGGTCCCAGATGGTGCGGGCGTGCTCGGTGAAACGCTCGGAGAGCGTGTCGTCGGAGGCGGCCAACAGCCGGGTGTTGCGTCCGATGACGGTCACCTCGGACCCGAAGGCGGAGAAGACATGCCCGAACTCGGCGGCGATATAGCCGCTGCCGAGGATGATCGGCCGCCGCGGCAGCTCGTCGATACGCATGACGGTGTCGCTGGTGTGGAACGGCACCACCGGGCCCTGCTCCGGGTCCAGTCCGGGCAGCTGCGGGATCACCGGCCGGCTGCCGGATGCCAGCACGATCCGCTGTGCCCGCAGGGTCTCCGGTGACCCGTCGGCCGCGGTAATGGTCATCTCCCGCGGTCCGGTGAAGCGGGCGTGGCCGTGCACGACGCTGGTGTTACCGGTCTCTGAGCCGTGCGCCCGGTAGGCCTGCCCGGCACCGCTGATCGGATCGATCCGTCCGAAGATTCGGTCGCGGATGTCGGCCCAGCGGACCTTGTCCAGCGTTGCATCGATGCCGTACCGCGCCGCGTTGGTCACCGTGTCGGCGACGTCGGCGGGATAGGCGTACATCTTGGTGGGGATGCAGCCCACGTTCAGGCAGGTGCCGCCGAAGGTGCCCCCTTCGACCACGACGATCGACCAGTCCGCCATCTCCGGAGTGATCACGGAGTTCCCGGAGCCCGACCCGACGATGAGCAGGTCCACCTCACGGGTCACCGACTCACGGTAGCCCGCGGGCTACCATCCGGCCACGGGTTGCGATTGCTGGCGCCTGGGGGTGCTACTGCGGTCACCCCGCGCCAGGCAGCATCACCAGCAGTCGACCGTTCTCGACCCGGGTTGCGAACGACGGCTGCGGCGAGGTCGCCGGTCCGTGCACCACCGACCCGTCCGACAGGTCGAAGGTGCTGCGGTGCCACGGGCAGGTGACGCAGCCGTCGGCGATCTCCCCCTGCGACAGCGGGCCGGCCAGGTGGGAGCACCGATCGGCCAGGACCCGGATCTCGCCCTGGCTGCGCGCCAGCAGCAGCGTGACCGGGCCCGTGGTGTCGAGCACCCGCCGGATCGCACTGCCCTCACCCGGCACGTCGTCGAGCGCGCACAGGTCATGCCAGCCGGGTGCGACCAGATGGGGGGCTGCCTCGGTGTGGTTGGCGCCGCTGGCCTGCCGGTAGGACATGTGCCCGCCCAGCAGTCCCCCGACGCCGGCCACCGCGAACCCGGCCAACGACAGCCGCCGTCCCCGGTCGCCACGAGAGAGCAGTGACGCCAGATAGAGGCCACTGGCGGCGGCGTTGGCCCAGGAGTGCACCAGCCCGACACGCAGCACCTGCTCGTGACCCTTGGACCAGTCGGCGTATCCGCTGGCCACCGCAGGACCGGCGCACGCCAACCCGGCTCCGATGAGCACCCGGGAGGAGATCCGCGGCCCGGGCAGCCGGTCGACGATGGTGGCCGACACGAAGCAGCCCAACGCGCCCTGAGCCAACAGCGGGTGCAGCGGGTGACCCAGCGGGACCCCGTGTAGCACGTCGGCGATCGGCAGCGGCGCAATCAGCTTGGCCACCACCGACTTCAGCGGCATCGCGACCCGGTCCAGCGCTGTCGCGTTTTCGAGCCGACCCACCCAGCCGGACACCGTTCCCCGCGATGTCAACCGTGCCATCCTGACCCCCTCGAAACCGGTGGAGCACCTGCCGGTGGTCGGCCCACCGATCGATCGGGTCGCCGGGCTACCGGGACGTGTAGTCCATGCCTAGCGGTCGACCCGCCGGCGCGCGAGCCGAAGCAGTTCTACGGGAGCGGCGTTCAGGTGCGGCGCGCCTTCTTTACCGCCTTGGCCAGCTTGGCCTTCGACAGCCCGGCGGTGTCCAGGCGTTGCAGCCGCATCGCGACGACCGGACAGCTCTTGCAGCGCGGTGCGGAGCGGCAGCAGGTCTGCTTCACCCTCACCGGTTCTGCGATCCCCGGCAGGCTGACGGTGCGCTTGCCCACGTCCGGCCACGCTAGGCCCCCGGGTGGCGGTCGCGCGGGCCGACAGGAGAAGGTGAACCGGTGCGGCCGGTCAGCGGCCGAGGACCGTCAGAGGGGACCTGGGATGATCAAGAAGTTGTACGACGCGGGCGTCAGCAGCGACGTGGCGTTCGGCGCAGGCATCGGATCGGTGGCGCTGAGCATCCTGCTGTTCCGCTCCGGCAAGAAGCGCGCCGACGTGGGCAAGCGGGAGCGGACCGGCATCTTCGTGGGGCTGTGGGCGCCGACGTTCTTTGTCATCGGGGCGTCCTTGAGCCAGCTGGAGAACTGAGCCGGTTGGCGAACTGAGCTTGCCGGCGGCTCGCGGCAGCGGCCGAGAGGTCCCGGGTCAGCCGGGCGGCAGGTCGCGTCAGCCTCCGGAATAGAAGCCGGACAGCGCGGCCAGCAGGTGGCCGGCGTCGGCGGCACCGGCCAGCTCGCGGGCTGAGTGCATCGACAGTTGCGCGCGGCCCACGTCGACGGTCGCGATGCCCAACCGGGTCGCCAACGCGGGTCCGATCGTCGAACCGCACGGCATGCTGTTGTTGCTCAGGAACAGCTGATGCGGCACGTCGGCGCCCCGGCAGGTCTCGGCGAAGGCGCCGGCAGTGCCGGCATCGGTTGCGTAACGCTGGTCGGCGTTGACCTTGATGACCGGACCGCCGTTCGGCAGCGGGGCGTGCGCCGGTTCGCTGCGCTCGGGATAGTTGGGGTGCACGGCGTGCGCCATGTCCGCCGAGACCAGCGTCGAACCGGCCACCGCCCGGTGCAGCTCGTCCCGCCCACCCCCGGCGGCCAGCACGACCCGCTCCAACAGGTCGGGGAGCAGCGGGCCAGCGGCCCCGGTGGCCGAGTTGGAGCCGACCTCCTCGTGGTCGAACAGGGCGGCGACCGTCACCGTGCACCGTTCGGACCCGACGCCGGATCCGTCGCCGCCCTGCTCTGGTCCGCCGGCCGATTCCACCAGGGCCCGCACCGCAGCCCAGCAGCTGAACTGGTTGTCCAGCCGGGCGGAGACGACGAACTCCCCGGTGAGGCCGAGCAGCGCCGGCGGGGTCAGGTCGTACAGGGCCAGGTCGGCGGCCACCACCGAGCGCGGTTCCACGCCAGCCGCGTCGGCAAGCACCGCCATGAACTCGCCGGGTCGGGCAGTTCCCATCCCCCAGATCGGACTCAGATGGCGCTGCCGGTCCAGGGTCAGGCCGGACTCGTTGACGGCCCGGTCCAGGTGGACGGCCAGCTGCGAGACCCGGCAGACCGGCAGGTCCAGGTTGACCAGGTGCTGGCGGGCGTCGCGGGTGACCAGCCGGCCGGCGACCCCCAGGTCCCGGTCCAGCCAACTGTTGAGTAACGGGCCGCCATAGACCTGGACTCCCACCTGTTTCCAGCCGGCGCTACCGATGTCCGGGCGCGGCTTGACCCGCAGCCCCGGTGAGTCGGTGTGTGCGGCCACGATTCGGAACGGGCTGTCTGCGCCCGCGCCCGCCGGGACGACCCAGGCCAGCAGTGCTCCACCGTTGCGCAGATAGAAGCGGGCATCCGCGACGGTCGACTGCGGTGACGGCCAGGGCCGGGTCGGGTCGACGGCCACGAAACCGGATGCGGCCAGCTCGTCGACCGCCCGCTGCACCGCGTGGTACGGCGAAGGTGATGCGGCCAGGAACTGCAGCAGCCCGTCGGCGGGGTCGGGCACGGCCTCGGTCACACCGGGCATTCTTGCCCGTTTTCGCCCCGCTCGGGCCCTGCCGCCACCCCGCCTGGTCCACCTGCCGCCCCGCCCAGACCTTCCGCCCCCCGCGGAGCCCGTCGCGGGATCCCCGAAAGCCTCACGCCCCCGGCGAGCCCGCCGCCCGGACCATCGAGACGAACAACTCATGCACCCGGGTGTCGCCGGTCAGTTCCGGGTGGAAGGCGGTTGCGAGCACTGCTCCGGATCGGACGGCCACCACCCGCTCGGTCACGGTTGCGGCCGATGCCGGCGCCGGGCGCCCGCCCGCGTCGAGGCCGGCGACTGTGGGCGGTGCCGAAACCCTGGCCAGTACCTCCACACCGGGCCCGACCCGCTCCACCCACGGGGCACGGATGAAGACGGCATGCATCGGGCGTCCAGGATCGCGGATGTCCGCGAACGCCAGGTCCGCCTCGGCAGAGGCCACCTGGCGTCCGAAGGCGTTGCGCCGGACCGTGATGTCGAGCGCGGCCAATTGCGGCTGACCGGCCCGGCCATCGAGGATCTCTCGTGCCAGCAGGATCATTCCGGCGCACGACCCATAGACCGGCAGCCCGGCAGAGAGCGCCGCTCGCAACGGCGTGAGCAGGTCGAAGACTTCGAGCAGTCGCCCGATCGTGGTCGACTCACCGCCCGGGATGACCAGTCCGGCGACCGCGGCCAGCTCGACCGGACGGCGCACCGGGACCGGGTCTACGCCCGCGACAGCCAATGCGGACAGGTGCTCTCCCACACCGCCCTGCACCGCGAGCACGCCGACCCGCGGCGTGTTGGCGTCCACCAGATGCAGCGGAGCGCCGCCCATCAGCTGCGGCGCAGCGGTGCTCACCAACCGCGCGAGGCCAGCCGGTGGTCGACCGGCAGGTCGTCGACGTTGATCCCGACCATCGCCTCGCCGAGACCCCGGCTCACCTTGGCCAGCATGTCCGGGTCATCGTGGAACGTGGTGGCCTTGACAATCGCCTCGGCGCGTCGGGCGGGGTTGCCGGACTTGAAGATGCCGGACCCGACGAACACCCCGTCGGCACCGAGCTGCATCATCATCGCCGCATCCGCCGGGGTGGCGATCCCACCGGCGGTGAAGAGGACCACCGGCAACCGGCCCTGCTGGGCCACCTCGGCGACCAGCTCATAGGGCGCCTGCAGTTCCTTGGCGGCCACGAACAGCTCGTCCGGGCGCAGCGAAGTCAGCCGCGCGATCTGGGCCCGGATCGTGCGCATATGGGTCGTGGCGTTGGAAACATCGCCGGTTCCCGCCTCGCCCTTGGAGCGGATCATCGCCGCGCCTTCGGTGAGCCGGCGCAGTGCCTCACCCAGGTCGGTGGCACCGCACACGAACGGCACCGTGAACTGCCATTTGTCGATGTGGTGGGCGTAATCAGCCGGGGTGAGGACCTCGGATTCGTCGACGTAGTCCACCCCGAGGCTCTGCAGGATCGCAGCCTCAGTGAAATGCCCGATCCGAGCCTTGGCCATGACCGGGATGGAGACCGCCCCGATAATCGAATCGATCATGTCCGGATCGCTCATCCGGGACACACCGCCCTGGGCGCGGATGTCGGCGGGCACCCGCTCCAGCGCCATGACCGCCACCGCGCCGGCGTCCTCGGCGATACGGGCCTGCTCGGCGGTGACCACATCCATGATCACGCCGCCTTTGAGCATGCTGGCCAGCCCTCGCTTGACGCGCGCGGTCCCGGTCACCGAGCTGGGCTCGGGCGCCGGCGACGGAACATCGGCAACAGACATTTCAGGCTCCTCACACGAGCGGACGGACAGCTGTCAACCCTAGGTCGGGTGGCCGGGCCGGGCGCCGGCGCGACCGGCCCGGTTAGGCTCCTGCACGCGCCACTCACGACCCCATCGTCTAGCGGCCTAGGACTCCGCCCTTTCAAGGCGGCAGCGCGGGTTCGAATCCCGTTGGGGCCACACGGCTGTCCGCTTCGGTTCAAGCGCCGGGCCGATGTGTGCAGGCGGATTGGCGTGGAACCGACCGGTGGCCAGGGCCGGGGTCGAACCGGCGACCTTCCGCTTTTCAGGCGGACGCTCGTACCAACTGAGCTACCTGGCCGTACTGGGACCAGCACCGCATCAGCCTGGCCGTGAGCGACCCGGGCCTGACCCGACCCAGCCTGGCAGTCGGCCGTGCTGGCGACCCCGACGGGACTCGAACCCGCGACCTCCGCCGTGACAGGGCGGCGCGCTAACCAACTGCGCTACGGGGCCTGGATGGCCGCGCCAACGGTACCGCATCGTCGCGCCCCTGCCGGCTGCCGACGGTGGCGAGCGCGCTGACCACGGGTCCGGCCGGTCATCCACGGGTTCGCGTCCACCGGCCCACCCGGCGTGTCACCGACACACACTTGCCCGATGCGCCCGCCGCCGGACGAAGCCCTCTTCGAGGGCGCCTTCGACGGGGCGCCCATCGGGATCGCGATCGTCGCCCCCGACGGACGGATCGTGCGCGCAAACCGCGCCCTGGCACAGCTGCTGGGCCGGCCGGTGACCGAGCTGACGGGCCGGACGGTCCACGAATTCGGCCATCCGGACGATGCGGCGGTCCGCCTGCCCGACCGGGCGGGGATCCTGGACGGGACGGTCGGGCACAGCGCCTACGTCAAGCGCTACCTGCGCGCCGACGCGAGCACGGTGTGGCTGCGGGTGACTACCTCGCGCATCGGGGCCGGCAGCGATCCGCTGTTGCTGTCCCATTTCGCGGATGTCACCAATCAGGAGCTGGCCACCCGGGCGATCCGCTACGCCGCCAGCCACGACGCGCTGACCGGGCTGACGAACCGCACCCGGCTCATGGAGCTGCTCGACCAGGCGCTGGCGGCATCCGGGCCCGGGACCAGCCCGGATGTCGCGCTGCTGTTCATCGACCTCGACGACTTCAAGCTGGTCAACGACTCACTCGGCCACGAGACCGGCGATCAGGTGCTGCGGGTGCTGGGACGCCGGCTGGCGCACGCGGTCCGCGCCGGTGAGGTGGGCCGATTCGGGGGCGACGAATTCGTCGTGCTGTGCCGGGCCCTGGACGGCGACGAGGTGCCCGCGCTGTGCACCCGGCTGCTGGAGGTGCTCTCCGAACCGGTCGAGATCGACGGGCGGGTGGTGCAGGTCGGCGCCAGTATCGGGGTCGCGTATCCCGGAGCGGGCTCGTCGGCGACCGGACTGCTGCGCGACGCCGACGCGGCGATGTACTCGGCAAAGCGGGCCGGGCGTGGGCGCTACATGGTCAGCGACGAAGTGGTCCGTGGCTTCGCGATGGCGGTTCTGGAGGGCGACACCGATCTGCGCGCCGCGCTGAACTCGGGCGCGCTGTTCCTGCGGGCGCAACCGATCCGGGATCTGCGCAGCCTGGAGCCGGTCACCGTGGAGATGCTGGCCCGCTGGAGCCACCCGGTGCGCGGCGAGCTGAGCCCTGCGGAGTTCCTCGGGCTGCCCACCCGGGCGGGTCTCGCATCGGCGTTCGGTCGGTGGGCGCTGGCCGAGGCGTGCCGGCAGCGCGGGCGGTGGGCGGCCCGCTGCGGCAACCCCGACCTACGCGTCTCGGTCAACCTCGACGCCGAGCATCTGGTCGACCCGAGCCTGGTCGCAGACGTGCGCGCCGCGCTGGCCGACGCCGGGCTCGGCGGACGGTCGCTGACCGTGGAGATCACCGAGCGGGCCGTGGTGGACGCCTTCCCCGCGAACATGTCCCGGCTGGGCGAGCTCGTCGACTCCGGGGTGCGGCTCAGCCTGGACGACTTCGGCACCGGCTGGTCGTCACTGTCCTATCTGCGGTTGCTGCCGGTCGCCGAACTGAAGGTGGACCGGACCTTCGTGGCCGGTGCGGCCAGCTCCGAACGCGACGCGGTCATCCTGTCCGGGGTCGCCGCGATCGGGTGCGGTCTCGGACTCTCGGTGATCGCCGAGGGCATCGAAACCGGTGCCGAGCTGGCCGCCGCGCGCGCCGCCGGCTGCGGGTTCGGACAGGGCTACCTGCTGGGCCGGCCGTCGCTGGACGGGTCGGACTGGCCGTCGCCGGAGCAGCTGCGCGCGCTCGACTGAGCGTCCGCGCACCGGCCCACCCGGGGCTGCGCGCCAGCGCGACCCTCGATACCGTCGGCGAATGGTCAATCCGATTCAGTTGCAGAGCTACCTGAAGGGCACCAACTATCCGGCGTCGAAGCAGGACATCGTCGGACAGGCACAGGCGAACGGAGCCGACGACGACACCGTCGCGGCGTTGCGCGAGATCGACGACGGTCCCTATGACAGCCCCGCCGCCGTCAACCACGCGCTGGCCGAGGCGGGTCAGACCTGAGCGAGCACCGCCCGTCCTCGACCCCGCCGTCGCCGTTGAGGCTGCTGGCGTGGCGGCGGACCGTTGCTGAGCTCTACGGGCGGGTCCGCGAGCTGGCGATCGCGGACGCCCCTGCTGCGCATGAGCAGTGGCGGACCGGACGGGACCGGCTGTTCCGCACCTCGCCGGACTCGCCGTTGCCTGCCGACGATCCGCTGCGCGATACCGGCCTGCCCGTCTGGCCCTACGACCCCCGCCTGCGCGGGAGCAGTCCACTGTTCTCCACCTCCGAGGCCGATCTTGGACTGGACGGTGGCGCGGACGGCGAGGTGGCAATGACCCGGATCGGCGCCGTCGAACTGCCCCTGCCGGACCGGCCGCGGGTCGATGTGTGGCGGCTACGGCAGTACGCGGGGGGACTGTTTCTGCCGTTGCGCGACGCGAGCGCCGGGAGGGAAAGTTACGGCGGCGGACGCTATCTGCTCGACACGGCCAAGGGCGCAGACCTGGGTTCAGATCCCGACGGCCGGCTGGTCATCGACCTGAACTTCCTCTACCACCCCTCGTGCCGGTACGACCCGGCGTGGGTGTGCCCGCTGGCGCCGGCGGGCAACCGGGTCAGCGCATCCGTGCCGGGGGGCGAGCGGATGTCCTGACCCCAACTGGTTGCCGACACTCAGCTGGCCCGACTGAGCCGTTGCACCGTGCGCCACTGGTCAACGACGCCGCGGTAACGCGACCACGCATCGGCATCCCGGTGATCGGCCAACGCCTGCATCACCGCGGTCATCGAGGCCACCGACCGGTCGGTTGCGACCTCCTCCAACCCGAGCAGCGCGACCAGCCCGCCGTAGTCCAGCTCCAGCACCGCGCGGGGATGGAACTCGTTGATCCAGGCCCCCAGGTCCCGCACGGCCCCGGTCAGCCGATCCCGCGGTGCCCTGTCACGCAGCAGCGCGTACGTGCGCGAGAGCCGGCGCCGGGCCTCGACCATGGTGGTGCGGTAGCCGACGAAGGGCTCCGCGCCCCGGTCGACGACCCGTTCGCGAGCGGAGAAGGCGACAAACCAGCGGATCGGGATGTGCCAGGAGCTCGTCCGGACATGCGACACCGCGTCGGGGTGCACCGTCGACCAGCGAGCGAACTCCGCCTCCGCCTCGTCCAGGACCCGCTCCGGGAACGCCGCCGCCAACAGCCGCCCCCCGTCGACGCGTGAGGCCTGCAACGCCTCCCAGCAGCGAAGCCGCTCATCGGCCGGGCACCAGAAGCGCTGCCGTCCGTTGCTGAGCAGGTAGGCGGCCCCGCTGGGCGCCGCCGGGACCACCGCCGCCGGGGTGCCGATCAGTCGCTGGAACCCAGCCAGCGGCTCCCCGGCGGTCGGCACCGCGACGGGGGTGGCGCGCTCGTTCCAGCGAACCGCACCCTCCGGCTCATACACCCGCAGCGACGTGCGATAGGGCACGGCAGAGGCCCACAGGCGTCGATGGCGGGGCTGGCCGTCGTTGTCCGATCGCCCCACCGGGGGTTCGCCCCCGACGTCACGACTCACTCCGGAATAGTGGCACCGATGCTGCGGACCGGAGCCGGGGGCGGACCCGATCCCCGCGGACCGGGGCCGACGGCCGGGCGGCGCGAGCGGGTCCGCGGGGGGTCGCTGCACCACTTCGACCCGACCGGATGCGCTGCGGGCACCGGCACCGCTAGTGTTGCGGCGTAGTCGACCAGGTAGACCTGGGACACACCAGCCCGCGGGCGCGACGTCACCGACGCCCCGGACAGCGACGAGGGGGGTCGAGCCGATGGGCCGCGGCCGTGCGAAGGCGAAGCAGACCAAGGTTGCCAGGACCTTGAAGTATCAGGACATCGGTACGGACCTGACCAAGCTCGCCGACGAGCTTCACCATTCCGATCCCGCGCGATCCCGGGTGGTGGAGGAGCCGGACGATGAGTCCCGGTACTCCCAGTGGTCGGACTTTGAACCGGGCGAGCGCGACAGCGCCTGAGGTTGCGATGTCCTGGATCGGCTGGCCCAACCGGCCGATCCGGGGCACCGGCAGACGGTGGGCACCGCCGGTCGGTCCGAGTTGAGGCGACCCTTTCCGGCACGTGCGCTCACCGGGCCGCACGGTCCCGCCTGCCGGTACGCACTGAGATTCACCGCTAGCACGGGCCCGGGCTGACACCTGCTCACCGCGCTTCACCGGGCGCACGGCCGCGACCAGCGGAAACACCACCGAACCGCAGAAGTACGGTGAGCAACTGCTGAGCTCGACCGGGTTGCCCTCTCGGAGCGGGAGGTGGCGGCCACGATCAGCCCGGCGGCTGGCTGCCCCCGTTCCCACTGGCCGGTGGCGGGCCGGTGGAGGCGCGGACGATCAACTCCGGTTGGTAGAGCAGTTCCGTGCCCGAGCGTGGGCTTCCCTCGATGTCCTCGATCAGGGACCGGACCGCTCCCGAGGCGAGCCGGTCAACCGCCTGCCGCAGCCCGGTCAGCGGGGGGTCGGTGAACTCCATCAGCGACGAGCCGTCGTACCCGGTGACCGAGACGTCGCCGGGCACGTCCAGCCCGAGCGACCGAACCCCGCGGATAGCACCCAGCGCCGTGAAATCCGAGGCCCCGACGACGGCCGTGCAACCCCGACCGACCAGGTCGATGGCGGCGACCCGACCGCTTTCCAGGGAGTAGTCGCCAACGTGGTGCTCGGCCCTGGCGTGCGGTGCGTGCGCTGACATCGCGGCTTGGAATCCGGCCAGCTTCCGCGCCGACGGGGTGTACCGGATCGGCCCCGTGGCCAGGCCGATGTGGTCGTGGCCGAGGGCGACCAGGTGCCGGACCACGGCGTCCATGCCCGCCGCGTCGTCGTCGGCGACGAAGGTCGCGTCCAGTTCGGGTATGTAGCCGTTGATGAATGCCAGCGGGATCCGCTGTTCGCGCAGCCGAACGTAGTCCTCCGGGTCGGCATGGGTGTCAGAGTGCACGCCGGAGACGAAGACCAGCCCGGCCACCCCGTGCTCACGCAGCAACTCGATCGAGGCCTGCTCGGCGGGCAGCCCGAACTGCCGGGTGGACAGCAGCGCTCCGTATCCGAAGGCGGACAGGGCCCGCTCCAATGCCTGGGCGAACAGCGGGAACACCGGATTGTCCAGTTCTGCGACAACCAGGCCGACCAGCCCGATCCGACGCTGCGCGAGCACAGCAGGGCGCTGGTAGCCGAGGACATCGACCGCTGCCAGCACCGCTCTGCGGGTTCCCTCGGCAACGCCCGGGCGCCCGTTCAGGACACGGGACGCGGTGGCCAGGCTGACCCCGGCATAGCCGGCCACCTCGTCGAGTCGCCCGGCCACAGCGCCGACCGTAATCCGGCACCCGGCCATCCGGACATGGACAGCGGCTCCCGGTGGACCGTCGCCTGACGTCCTCTTTCCAAACTTGCAAACACTTGATAGCTTGCGTGCGAGATCGGCTCGACTGCCTTGAAGGGGATGCGATGAAGCTCCGTACGTGGACGGCGCTGGCCGTCGGTTTGATCATGACGGCGGCGACCCTGGTGACCGGACCCGCGATCGCCACCGCCGCGCCGCCGGGCCAGCCGGACGCCGTGTCGGTGCCGGGCACGTTCGGTACGCAGGTCGGCTGCCCGGGTGACTGGCAGCCCGGGTGCGACCAGGTGCAGCTGAGCCGCCGCTCCAACGACGACATCTGGTCGGCGACACTGACGCTGCAGGCCGGCAGTTACGAGTACAAGGCCACCCTGGACAAGAGCTTTGACGTCAACTACGGCCTGCACGCCCAGCCCGGCGGTGCCAACATCCCGCTGACTGTTCCCGCCGACGGTACGAAGGTCACCTTCTACTACGACAACGCGACCCACTGGGTGACGACGAATATTGACGCGCCGATCGTCACCGCGGCCGGCAGTTTCCAGTCCGAGCTGGGATGCCCGGCGGACTGGTCGCCGGACTGCCTGCGCTCCTCGCTGGAGGATCCGGACGGCGACGGGACGTGCACCTTCACCACGGCCGCCCTGCCCGCCGGGGACTACCAGGTCAAGGCGGCGCTGAACCTGTCCTGGGACGTCAACTACGGCAAGGACGGGGTGCCCGGCGGGCCGAACATCGACTTCACCGTTCCCACGGACGGCGCAAAGGTCACCTTCAGCTACCTCGCAGCCACCCACGTGCTGACCGTGCTGGCCGGCGACGGGCTGCCCAGCCTGCGTCCACTCACGGCGTACTGGCTGGCCCGGCAATACCTGGCCTGGGCACCGAGTGATGCCGCCGACGCCGCCAGCTACCGGCTCTACGCCGCCCCCGACGGTGGACTGACCCCGACCCCGACCGGCATCACCGGCGGCACCTCCTACCCGCTGACCCGTGATCCGGCGGGCCTGCCCGCCACGGTGAAATCCCGCTTCCCCGCGCAGGCCGGGCTGCCGGCGCTGCGGCTCTCGCCCGCCGACGCCGCCCGGGCCGCGACCCTGCTCACGGGGCAGGTCGCGGTCGCCGCCTTCGACGCCGACGGGAGGCTGCTCGATGCGACCGGCCTGCAGATCCCCGGCGTGCTGGACGACATCAATGCCGGCGCGGCGCAGGCGACCCTCGGGCTGCACTGGAGCGGAAAGGTCCCGACGCTGGCCGTCTGGGCGCCGACCGCCCAGGACGTGGCCGTGCAGATCTACGGCGCCGGACACGCCACCGACCCCCTCGGCACGGTCCCGCTGACCCGGGGCGCAGACGGGGTGTGGACGGTGACCGGGCGACCGGAGTGGAAGGGCGCCTACTACCTGTTCCGCGTGCGGGTCTACGTGCCTGAAACCGGCAAGGTGGAGACCAATGTGGTCACCGACCCCTACAGCTACGGGCTTTCGGCGAACTCCGAACGGAGCCTGTTCATCGACCTGGCCGACCGGTCCACCGCACCCGCCGGGTGGTCGGCGCTGGGGCGGCACAAGCCGAAACTGCCCGCGGCGGTCAACCAGTCGATCACCGAATTGCACATCCGCGACTTCTCCGCGGCCGACCCGACGGTTCCCGCCGCCGAGCGCGGCACCTACCTGGCATTCACCGACCACTCGAGCAATGGCGTGCGCGACCTGCGGGCGCTGGCCAAGGCCGGCACGACCACGGTCCACCTGCTGCCACCGGCCGACATGGCCACCGGATCGGTGAACGAAATCCGGTCGACCTGGCGGCAGCCGGCCTGCGATCTGCCGAGCCTGCCGCCGGCCTCCCCCCAGCAGCAGCAGTGCGTCACCGCCGTGCAGGACAGCGACGGTTACAACTGGGGCTACGACCCGCAGCACTACACGACCCCGGAAGGCTCCTACGCCACCGACCCGAACGGGCCGGCCCGGACCCTGCAGTTCCGTCAGATGGTCTCGGCATTGAACAGTGACGGGCTGCGGGTGGTGACGGACGTTGTCTACAACCACACCGCCGATTCCGGGCAGAGCGGGACCAATGACCTGGACCGCATCGTTCCCGGCTACTACCACCGGTTGGACGCGACCGGACAGGTCACCACCTCCAGTTGCTGCTCACACACCGCTACCGAGCACCTGATGATGGGCAAGCTGCTCATCGACTCCGTCTTGACCTGGGCCACCGAGTACAAGGTGGATGGATTCCGCTTCGACCTGATGAGCTTCACCCCCAAGGCGGTGATGGTGGAGTTGCGCCACCGCCTGGACGAGCTCACCGTGGCGCGCGACGGGGTGGACGGCAGCAGGGTCTACCTCTACGGCTAGGGCTGGAACTTCGGCACGGTGGCGGACAACGCTCTGTTCGTGCAGGCCAGCCAGGCGAACATGGCCGGAACCGGAATCGGCACGTTCAACGACCGGATCCGCGATGCGGTGCGGGGCGGATCGGTCTTCGACACCGACCCGCGCACCCAGGGATACGCATCGGGACTGTTCACCGATCCCAATGGGGACCCGGTCAATGGCAGCACGGCCGAACAGCGGGCGCGGCTGCTGCTCGAGCAGGACCAGATCAAGGTCGGCCTGGTCGGCAACCTGGCCGACTACAGCTTCACCGACCGCACCGGGGCAACGGTCAGGGGTTCCCAGATCGACTACAACGGCCAGCCCACCGGCTACACCGCCCAGCCCTCGGAGGCGGTCAACTACGTCGACTCCCACGACGACAACACCCTCTATGACCTGCTCACCTACAAGCTGCCGGTGAGCACCTCGATGGTTGACCGGATCAGGATGCAGACCCTGGCGATGTCGACGGTCGCCCTGTCCCAGGGGGTGTCGTTCTGGCAGGCCGGCACCGAGGCGCTGCGCAGCAAGTCCTTCGACATCAACAGCTACAACTCCGGGGACTGGTTCAACGAACTCGATCCCTCACTACACACCAACGGTTTCGGGAAGGGCCTGCCCCCGGCCGCGGACAACAAGGCCTTCTGGCCATACGCCCAGCCGTTGCTGGCCAATGCGCGGCTCAAGCCGAACCACTCCAACCTGCTCTCGGCGGCCGGCCAGTCAACGGAACTGCTCGCCGTCCGCGCCGACAATCCGCTGCTGCACCTCGGTTCGGCCGCACTGATCCAGGCGAAGATCAGCTTTCCGGACAGCGGGCCGAGCGCCACCCCCGGCGTGATCGTCGAGCGGATCGACGACACCGTCGGCCGGGACGCCGACCCGCACCGCAAAGGGCTGGTCATCGTGATCAACGCATCGCCGCAGGCCACCACCCAGGCGGTCCCGGGCACCGTCGGCGCCCGCTTCAGCCTGGGCCGGATACAGGCCAGCGGGGCGGACCCGGTGGTCAAAGCCTCGCGCTTCGACTCCGCGACCGGCTCGTTCACCGTTCCCGCGCGCAGCTACGCGGTGTTCGACCAGCGCTGAGGACGCAGCGGGTCGCCGCGTGGGACATCAGCAATACCGTCCCGCGCGGCGAGCCCGACTCAGGCGTAGCGCCCGACCAGCTCCGCTGTGCCGGACCGCGAGCCCGGGCTGGGCTCGCGGTCGGGCTTGAGGGTGCCGGCCATCCAGGCGCGCAGCCCACGGTCGGCCAGCAGGTTCACGGCGGCCGTGGCGGCGTCTGCGGGCAGCACCACGGCCATCCCGACCCCGACGTTCAGGGTGCGTTCCAGCTCCGGCAGCCCGACCTTGCCCACGTCGGCGATCAACGCGAACACCGGGGGCAACGACCAGCTGCCACGGTCGATGACCGCGTGCACACCCGCAGGCAGCGACCGGGCGAGGTTGGCGGCCAGTCCGCCCCCGGTCACGTGGGCCATGGCATGCACGGGGGCCGCGCGGATCAGCGCCAGACAGTCCGAGGCGTAGATCAGGGTCGGCTCCAGCAGCTCCTGCCCGAGGGCGCGTCCCAGCTCGGGCACGTCCCGTTCCAACGCCCACCCGGCGCCGGCCGACGGGTCCAGCAGCACGTGGCGCACCAGGGAGTAGCCGTTGGAGTGCAGCCCGGAGCTGGCGATCGCGACCACCACGTCCCCGGCGACGACCCGGTCCGGCCCTAACAGGTCCGCGGCCTCCACCACCCCGGTGGCGGCACCGGCCAGGTCGAACTCGTCCGGGCCGAGCAGCCCCGGATGCTCGGCGGTCTCCCCTCCCAACAACGCACAGCCGGCGCGGACGCACCCCGCCGCAACGCCGGCCACGATCCGTGCGACCCGTTCCGGCACGACCTTCCCGGTGGCCAGGTAATCGGTCAGGAACAGCGGCTCGGCACCGCAGACGACGAGATCATCCACGACCATGCCGACGAGGTCCTGCCCGACGGTGTCGTAAGAGCCGAGCGCGGCCGCGATGGCGACCTTCGTGCCGACCCCGTCGGTCGAGGTGGCCAGCAGCGGCTGCCGGTACCGGGTCAGCGCGGTGGCGTCGAACAGCCCGGCGAACCCGCCGATCCCACCGCGGACCTCCAGGCGGGCCGTCTCCGCCACCGCAGAACGCATCAGTTCGACCGCCCGCTCACCTGCTTTGATGTCCACCCCTGCGGCGGCATAGCTGGCGCCGGAACTCGTCACGGGCGGGTCGTCACTGACCGGGGTGTCACGGCCGGGAGAGCGCGTCATGGGCACCGGCCGAGGCACCCACCAGATCGACGCCCTCCCGATGCGGGCCGATCAGTCCGGCCGGGGTCGCGGTCGTCCGCGTCGTCGACGGTTCCAGCAGGTACTTGCCCAGCAGCGAGTCATCGGGCAGCGCGACCGGGTAGTGCCCGTCGAAGCAGGCGCGGCAGAGCCGGTCGGCGGGCTGGCCGGTCGCGGCGACCAGTGCCGTCAGCGAGCTGTAGCCGAGGCTGTCCGCGCCGATCGAGCGGCAGATGTCCGCAGTGTCCAGGCCCGGCGCGATCAGCTCGGCGCGGCTCGCGAAGTCGATCCCGTAGAAGCAGGGCCACTGCACCGGCGGCGAGCTGACGCGCACGTGTACTTCCGCGGCGCCGGCTTCGCGCAGCATCCGGACCAGGGCCCGCTGGGTGTTGCCGCGCACGATCGTGTCGTCGACGACCACCAGCCGCTTGCCGGCGATGACCTCGCGGAGCGGGTTCAGCTTGAGCCGGATCCCGAGTTGACGGATGGTGTCCGAGGGCTGGATGAACGTGCGGCCGACGTAGTTGTTCTTCACCAGGCCGATTCCGTATGGGATGCCGGAGGCCTCGGCGTATCCGACGGCGGCCGGAATCCCCGACTCGGGCACCCCGATGACCAGGTCGGCCGCGACCGGGTGCTCGGCGGCCAGGCTGCGGCCCACCTCGACCCGGGTGGCGTGCACCGAGCGACCGGCGATCGAGGTGTCCGGACGGGCCATGTAGACGTACTCGAACAGGCAGCCCTTGGGCTCGGCGGGCGCGAACCGGCGGGTCCGCAGCCCGGCGCCGTCGATGGCGACCAGCTCACCGGGTTCGACCTCCCGGACCAGGGACGCCCCGACGATGTCCAGCGCCGCCGTTTCGCTGGCCACCACCCAGCCGTGCTCGAGCCGTCCCACGACCAGCGGCCGGATGCCCTGCGGGTCCCGCGCGGCGTAGAGGGTCTGCTCGTCGCAGAACACCAGACTGAACGCGCCCCGCAGCCGCGGCAGCACCGACAGCGCGGCATCCTCCATCCGGTCGGCCGGATCGGCGGCGAGCAGGGCGGTGATCAGGTGGGTGTCATTGGTCGCCTTGTCGCAGGCGCTGAGCTGTGCCAGTTCATGGGGCAGGTCCAGCTCGCCGCGATCCCGGGCGGTCTGCCGCACGAGGTGGGCCAGTTCGGAGGTGTTGGTCAGGTTGCCGTTGTGCGCGAGGGCGACCGAACCCAGCGCGGTCGGGCGGAAGGTGGGCTGGGCGTTGTCCCAGCTGCTGGAGCCGGTGGTGGAGTAGCGGCAGTGCCCGACTGCCAGGTGCCCGCGCATCGAGGCCAGCGTCGGCTCATCGAAGACCTGGCTGACCAGGCCCATGTCCTTGTAGACGACGATCGAGCGGCCATTGGACACGGCCATCCCCGCCGACTCCTGACCGCGGTGTTGCAGGGCGTACAGGCCGAAGTAGGTGAGCTTGGCAACCTCCTCGCCCGGCGCCCACACCCCGAAGACCCCGCATGCGTCCCGGGGCGGCCGTTCGACCGGGTCCAGATCCAGACTCAGCCGACCGTCGCCTGTGCGGCGCCGGAACCCGGCCGATCGGACAGGACCGTTGTTGCTTGGCGCCGGCACGACGGCGAGTCTAGGTGGGCCTGCTGCAGCTGGGATCGGCCGCCGGGGATTCGACCCGACGATCCAGGGTTGGGGGCGCCGCAGACCGTCACCCAGCGGTCGCGGTGGACACTGCCACCCACGTCGCGCCTAGTGACGTGCCGGCTCAACCCTTCAGGGCGCCCGCGGTGATATTGGCGATGAAGTGTCGGGAGCCGATGAGGAAGACGCCGATCAGCGGCAGCACACTGATAACCGCCCCGGCCATGATCTGGCCGTAGTCGGTGGCGTAGACGGTGGCCAGGGTGGACAGGGCGACCTGCAGGGTCTGCCGCTGCGGGTTGACAAGGATGATGAGTGGCCAGACGTAATCGTTCCAGCTCGCAATGAACGAAAAGATGCCCAGAAACGCGAGTCCGCCCCGGAGCATCGGTACGGCGACGCTCCACCAGATCCGGAAGAATCCGGCGCCGTCGATACGGGCTGATTCAATCAGCTCGTCAGGAATCGAACCGGTGGCGAACTGCCGGAGCAGGAAGATTCCGAAGGCGTTGGCTGCCCCGGGGATGATCAGGGCCTGGAGGCCACCAACCCAGCCGAACGCCGACATCAACACGAAACTGGGCACCAGCGAAAGGCTGCCGGGAACGAGGAAGGTGGCCAGCAGCACGAGGAACAACCCTCGCTTGGCCGGAAAATCGAACTTGGCGAAGGCAAACGCGGCCAGCGAGTCCAGGATCACCACGAGCAGGGCGACCGACAGCGAGACAATGACCGTGTATAGAAGAGATTGCAGCAGGGGGATGTTGGTGACCACATTGCGAACGTTCTCCACCAAATTGGAACCGAAGATGAGCCTGGGTGGGTAGCCGAAGATCTGGGCCGTGGTGCTGGTCGACATCACCAGCAGCCAATAGAAGGGGAACAATGAGAGCAGAACACCGATCCAGATGCAGGCATGGGTCACGATGCGGCCCGCCACGCCGCGCCGAACCGGGCCGCCGTCGGCCGAGGATGCGGTCGGATCACTTAGCTTGGTCGTCTCGGTGTCCAGGATGGTGCTGCTCATCGACCTACCTCCTTCTTGGTACGCCTGGGCAGCTTCACGCTGTCGCGCTCGCGGACCAGCCGCCAGTTGATAATCGAGAAGAGCACCGCGAAGACAAAGAGCGCCCAGGCGATCGCCGACCCGTACCCGAAGTCGAACTGTGTGAACGCCTGGTTGTACTGGTAGAGCACAATCGACATCCCCGCCTCCCCGGTGCCGCCGCTGTTGCCGAGCAAGATCTGCGGTTCGGTGAAGAGACTGAGGCCGCCGATGGTCGACGTGATCACCGTGAAGAGGATTACCGGACGCAGCATGGGCACCATGATCCGGGAAAAGATCTGCCAGCCGTTCGCCCCGTCCACCTTCGCTGCATCATAGAGATCGGTGGGGATCGACTGCAGTCCAGCCAGATAGATGATGGCGTTGTAGCCGGTCCACCGCCAGATCAAGATCACCGCGATGGTGATCTTGATCCCCCAGTAGCTGGAGAGCCAGGGCACGTTGTGGAGGTGCAGGGCGGTCAGGGCCGAATTGATCAGGCCGAAGCTGTTGGAAAAGACCGAACCGAAGACGATAGCCATGGCCACCATCGATGTGACGTTCGGGATGAACAACGCCACTCGATAGAAGCCCTTGAGGACGATATTGCTGTGTAACAGGAACGCGATGACCAACGCCAGGAACAACATTGGAATGGTCGAGATGAACCAGATGATGAATGTGTTGGCCACCGCGTTCCAGAAGCGCGTATCCGTCAGCAGGTACTGGTATTGCGCCAAGCCGACGAACTTGATGGCACCGATGCCGTCCCAGTTCGTAAAGGACAGGTAGATGGAGAAGGCGATGGGAAACAACCCGAAGACCAAGAACAGTAGGTAGAACGGCGCCACGGCGACGTACTGCGGCCAGAAGTCTCGCACTCGCTTCGCGTGACGACGATGGTCTGGCCCTACCGGGGCGTGGGTCTGGGCGGTCTGCGCGAGCGTGGCCATCAGATGACGCCTCTCTTGCTCAACGCCCGGTTCGTCTGGTCCACCGCGCCCCGCCAGGCCCGATCCGGGTCTTTGCCTGCCGCTTCGACGTTGGTGATCTCGGTGTCAAAGGCGGACACCAGACTTTCGTAGGTGCTGACGAACGACGTCGGAACCTGCTCGGCCGCCTTCCTGAAGAAGGTCAGTACACTTTGCGAGCCGAAGAAGTCGCCCTCGCTCTTCATGATGCCGCTGGCGAAGGATGCGGGGGTGGAGGGGAACAGCTGGATCGCGTTGAACGACTTGGCCTGGTTGACCGGCGTTGTCAGCCAGCGGATGAAGTTGAACGCGGCTTGCGGATCTTTGGAGGTGGTCGGCACCGTCAGAAAGGATCCGCCGAAGTTACCGGGCCGGACCGGTTGACTCGCGATGCGCCATTTGCCTTTGGTGGCCGGCGCGGTGGCTTTGAGCGTTTCGGCCCACCAGACGGCGCTGACGTTGCCCGCTACCTGGCCGTTGGCCCAGGCGGCGTTCTGGTCGGTTCCCGTCTGCAGGTTCGCCGTGACCCCGGCGCGGATGGCCTGGACCGCGGTGTTCCAGGCCTTTCGAACCGTACTGTCGGGCCGGTCGAACAGCGGCCTGTTTTTTGCGTCGAAGTAGCGCTGCGGACTCGCGTCGATGATCCGATCGAAGATGGTCTGCGCGTTGACTACCATGGCGGCGTTGGTCTTGGCGCGGAGTTTTCGGCCCACCTCGACGAAGCCGTCCCAGGTGCTGATCGCCGAGCTGAGCTCACCGGGATCGGACGGCAGTCCGGCCTTGGCGAAGATGTCCTGGCGGTAGTAGAAGCCGGTGGGGCCCGTGTCCATCGGCCAGAAGCAGAAGCGACCGGTCGGGGTCGTACCCAGCGACCACTTCCAGTCGTAGTACTTGTCCTTTTCGCCTGCTGCGCCGAATTTGTTAAGATCGGTGAACAACTGTTCGTTGGGGAAGTAGAGCGAGGCGTTGGAGTTGATCGCGGAGATGTCGGGGATATAGGCGTGCCCGGCTAGGCTGGTGCGCAGCTTGGTGTCGAAGGTGCCACCGATGGTGTCGCCTCGGATGAACATGTTCGGGCTGCCGGGGATCTGCCGGGCGGCCCGCTTCAGCAGGTTGGGGTTGACCGATCGGGTCCAGTACCAGAGAACCAGCTCGTCGGGGTTGGACGAGATCGATGCACTCGAACCGCACCCGGACAGCCCGCCAGCGGCGGCAGCGACGCCGAGGGCGGTCGCACCTTCGAGCAGGCGGCGCCTGGACAGACCGGTCATCTTTGACCTCCGTTGACTCACTACCGGGACGTGCCGGACGTGACATTGACTCAGTCGAAGGACTGTACCCCGCCATCGGAGGCTGTCAACGGTCCTCGCCACGGTTGACCGGCTCGGGAGCGGCTGGATACGGTCGAGATCGTGAACGTCCACGCTCCTCGCGCATCGACGGATCTGCTCTGTGATGACTGACCCCGCCCACCACGTTGGCTGGGCGGTACTGGGCCCCGGTCAGATCGCGCGCCGGTTCGTCTCCCAGTTGGGCGCCAGCCAGCGAGGCCGCCTGGTCGCGGTGGGCAGTTCGGATCCGCGGAGGGCGGCCGATTTCGCCGCCGAAGCCGGGTCGGAGCGGATCCGGACCGGCAACTACGCCGACGTGCTCAGCGACTCCGAGGTGGACGCGGTCTACGTATCGACGGTCCACACCGGTCACGCGCATCTCGTCCTGAGCGCGATCGCGGCAGGCAAGCACGTGCTGTGCGAGAAGCCCATGGCCCCCAACCACGGCACGGTGATGGCCCTAGTCGACGCCGCCCGGACCGGAGACGTCAGCCTGGTCGAGGCCTATATGTACCGCTTCCACCCGCAGACTGAACGGGTACGCGAACTGGTCGCCGCCGGCGCGATCGGCGAACTGACCCACATCGACGCGTCGTTCGCCTTCCGCGCCGCCGGTCAGCGGGGACGGCTCTTCGATCCCGATCTGGCCGGTGGCGGCATCCTCGACGTCGGCGGCTATCCGGTGTCGTTGGCCCGGGCCGTGGTGGGAGCCTCGCTCGGTCAGGCCTTCAGCGAACCGACCGCCCTGACCGCCGCCGGCACGCTGGGGCCGACCGGGGTCGACGAGTGGACAGTGGCCCGACTGAGCTTTCCGGGTGGGGTGAGCGCATCGGTCCGGGCCGGGGTCGGGTTGGCCGACGCCAACACGGTGACGATCTACGGTTCGGCCGGCACCATCCACCTGAGCGACCCCTGGACGCTCGGCCCGGACCCGGTACTGACCCTCGCGGCGGTCGGGCAACAGTCGCAGGAGTTCCGGTTCGGCGGGGCCCGGCCGTACCAGCTGGAGGCGGACGCGCTGGCCGACAGCATCGGCGTTGGGGAGGCGCGCCAGATGAACCTCGCCGACTCCCTCGGTAACGCCGCGGTACTCGACCAGTGGCGAGCGGCGATCGACCTGCGATACCCGTTCGAGGCCGAAGACGCAGACATCCCCACCGTGTCCGGCGCGCCGCTGCGCGTCGCCCCCCAAAACCTGATGCGGTACGGCGAGATTGACGGCGTGGGCAAGCCCGTCTCTCGACTGATCATGGGAGTGGACAACCAGCCGAACCTGGCCCACGCCTCGGCGATCTTCGACCACTTCTTCAGCCAAGGCGGGAACGCCTTCGACACGGGCTACATCTACGGCGGTGGACTTCTGGAAGCAAGGCTCGGACGCTGGATCGCGAACCGCGGCATCCGGGAGGACGTCGTGGTCATCACCAAGGGTGCCCACACGCCCTACTGCGACCCCGAGTCGCTGAGCCGGCAGCTGCTGGAGTCCCTGGACCGCCAGGGCACCGACTACGCCGACATATACATGCTGCACCGCGACAACACCGACGTACCGGTGGGTGAGTTCGTCGACGTGCTGGACGAGCACGCACGGGCCGGTCGGATACGAGTCTTCGGGGGCTCAAACTGGAGCCTGGAGCGTTTTGACGAGGCCAATGCCTACGCCGCGGCGCACGGCCGCCAGAAATTCTCCGTGCTGAGCAATCACTTCGGGCTGGCCCAGGCGTACGACGTGCCCTGGGCCGGTTGCCGACACGTCACGAACCCTGCGTCCAAGCGTTGGCTGGTGGAACGGCAGGTTCCGCTGCTCCCGTGGTCATCGCAGGCCCGGGGCTTCTTCGCCCGTCCTGCCCGGCCCGACGACACCTCCGACCCGGAGCTAGTGCGCTGCTACTACAGCGACGATAACTTTGAACGGCTGCGTCGGGCCGAGCAGCTCGGCGCCGAACTCGGCGTCCCCGCTACGGCCATCGCGCTGGCGTTCGTGCTCGACCAGAGATTTCCGACCTTCCCGCTGTTCGGCCCCCGGACAATCGCCGAGTGTCGGTCGTCGATGGCGGGGCTACGGGTGGAACTCCGCCCCGAGCAGGTGGCGTGGTTGAATCTGTCCGACTGATGGACGCCGGTGCCGCAACCCGGCGGATCGGACAGGACCGCTCTCGCTGGGCGCCGGCACGACGGCGAGTCGAGGTGAGCCGCCTACACCGGGTCGGTCGCTGTCACCCGGTGGTGGGTGAGGAGACCGCCTCGTCGGCGCTCCCGTCGACGGCGTAGTGCAGCCAGACGGCTCCATCGTCTGTGGTGGCGCTGGCGAGCAGGCGCAGCAAGACGCCCGACTCGCCGGTCCCGAGCGATGGTCCGTCGAAGATGGCTGGAGTGTCCCGTCCGCCGATCAGGGCCGGCAGCAGGACCAGGTGGACCTCGTCGACGAGTCCGGCCCGTAGCAGGGCGCCGTTGAGGCCGCCGCCCGCTTGCGAGACGACCCATTGCACACCGAGTCGTGACTTCAGCCGCTGCAGCGCGAGCCTCAGGTCGACGCGCTCCTGACCGGTGACCAGGTAAGGGATTTCCTCCCGTCGCAGGTAGGCCAGGTAGGCAAGCGGGGTAGTGCGCGAAACCAGGACCAACAGGCGTGTGCTGCCCTCACCAGTGATGGTCCACCTGATTCGTCCACGGCTGTCGACGACGACAAACCATCGGCAGTCGGTGGTCCCGGGAACGTGATCGTTGAGCAGGGTGGCGGCGTCAGTACCTGCGGCGGGTAGGGCGGGCGGCGGGTCAGCGGACTCGGTGACGAAGGTGCCACTGCCTTCAAGGATCGCTTCCGGTTGAAAGCTGCTCTCAATCGCTTGTCCGCGCTCGGCGATCAGCCGCTTCGCTCCGGCGGGGTGAAGGGACCGCCAGATGTCGGCGGCTTCCGGGTCCATCAATACCCCGGACCTGTTCAGCGCGATCCGACCATCCGCCGACGTGGTCACGGACACCAATAGTCGTGCGCGCTCCGGCTGAAAATGCCCGGCCGGCAGCAAAGCCGGGGTGGCGATCCCTGACGAGGACGGGGAAACCGGTCCGGGCCCGGTCACGTCGTCCCCGATCGGCTTCGTGCCCGCCGGTGGAAATGTGCTTCGAACCTGCTGTCCACGTCGTCGGCAAAGTCCACAGCGAAGTCGACATCGCTGCGCGCCGGATCGAACCGCTCGGTCAACGCCGAGCCGAAGACGGCTGGGCGTCGTACGCGGTACAGCCGGCAGATTTCGGCGATCACGGCCGAACGTTACTGACCCGCCGGTCATCCGGCCCCCGCTTACCGCGTCACGGATCGCCGGACGCAGCCAACAGCCTCGTCAAGGCGAGCCGGTCAGCTCTGGCAGTCAGGCCGGTAGCGTGCGGCGATGGCCGCGTCCCCCGAACTCGACCAGCCGACCACCGACGCGCCAGGCGTCAATCCGGACCGGCACGTGTACGGCAACCCGCAGGCGGAGTTGACCGTCGTGGAGTACGGCGACTTCGAGTGCCCCTACTGCGGCGCTGCCGCCCCGGTCCTGAAGGAGCTGATCGACTCCTCGAACGGCCGGGTCCGGCTGGTGTTCCGCCACTTTCCGCTCTTCGAGCCGCACCCGTTCGCCCTGACCGCCGCGCTGGCCGCGGAGGTGTCCGGGGACAGATTCTGGGCCATGCACGACCAGCTTTTCGCCCACCAACACCGCCTGACCGACCCAGACCTGGACTCCTATGCCGCCCGGGTCGGCGCCGGGACCGTCACCGGCGAGGCGGCCCAGCGCGGGCGGCCCGCAGTGGAGGCCGACTACCGGTCCGGTGGCCAGGCGGGCGTGCGGGGGACGCCGACGCTATTTCTGGACGGGCGCCGCTACAGCGGGCGGGTGGCGCGTGGCCCGCTGCGCAGCGCGCTCGGATTGGGCCGCTGACCCCGCCGGGGACCGGCGCCGGACCCACAACCGGACCGGCCCCGGGTAGCTACGCGGTCGTCGGGTCCCGCCATGCCCCGCTGGGAAGTTCTGGCAGCCCGGCCGCGTCGTCGACCGAACACAGCGGCAGCCGCTCCCCCAGGTAGCGCAGTAGCAGTGAGCCGACCACCGCCGCGAGCAGTGATCCGACCAGCACCCCGATCTTGGCTTCGGCACGCAACCGTTCGTCGGAAAAGGCGAGGTCGGTGATGAACAGCGAGATCGTGAACCCGATGCCCGCCAGCACCGCGCCCCCGAGCAGGTGTCCGTTGCGGACCCGTCCGGGCAGGATGCCAAGCCCGGTCCGCAGTGCCAGCCCGGCAGCCGCGGAGATCCCGACCGCGTTACCGACCAACAGCGCGACCACGACCCCGATCGTCACCGGGGAGCCGGCCGCCGCCCGCAGCGTCGCACCGTCCAGCGGGACGCCGGCGTTGGCGAGCCCGAACAGCGGGACCACCACAAAGGCACTGACCGGATGCAGGCTGTCCTGCAGCCGGTCGTTGGCCGGAACAGTCGCCCGGGCTGCGGAGTTGGCCAGGCGCACCCGGCCCGGGTCGGCCGCTTCGATGACCGCCCGGCCGTACAGACGCAGCCGCTCGCCCTGGCCCGGGTCGACCCGGGCGGCTGGGACGATCACCCCGACCAGAACGCCGGCCAGCGTCGGGTGCACCCCGGATGCGAACACCGCGCCCCACAACGCGAGCCCGACCAGCAGGTACGGGGTCAGCTGCCACACCCGCGCCCAGCGCAGCCCCACCCGCACCAGCACCAGGCCGCCCGCAACCGCCAACGCCGTGGTGGACACCCCGTCGTTGTAGAAGATGGCCATCACGGTGATCGCGCCGATGTCGTCGACGATGGCCAGCGTCAGCAGGAACAGCCGCAGCTGGTCCGGGCAGCGCGGACCGAACAGCGCGAGCACCCCCACCAGGAACGCGGTGTCGGTCGACATCGGGATCCCCCAGCCAGCGGCGCCCGGTCCGCCGTGCACGATCGCGGCGTAGATCAGCGCCGGCAGCAGCAGCCCGCCCAGCGCCCCCAGGGCCGGGACTGCGACCGTGCGCGGATTACGCAGATCCCCGACGACGGCTTCCCGGCTGATCTCCAACCCGACCACGAGAAAGAACAGCGCCATCCCGGCGTCATTGATCCAGTGCCGCAGGTCCAGCTCCAGCCCCAGCGGGCCCACCTGTAGCAACGTCCGGGTCTGCCAGAACGCCTCGTATCCGCCGCCGGGAATGTTGGCCCAGACCAGCGCCCCCACGGTCGCGAGCAGCAGTAGCGCCGCCCCGCCGGCCTCGTTGGCCAGAAAGCGCAGCAGTGCCGGGGACAGGTAGGGCAGCGGGACCCGCAGCCGGGTCGCCGGTCCCGGCCGGGCCGGCAGCGGAAGCAGCGATTGCTCACTCATGGCCCGGCATCCTTCCCCCAGCGCGGCCTCGTGGTGACCGCCCGGCCTCGTGGTGACCGCCGAGGCTGCCACGTGACCGGCCAGCCGGTCACCAGGCGCCCGCAACGGATGCTCCTATAGACGTCAAGTGGTGAGGGGTCGCAGGGTTGTCCAGATCTCGCGGGCGATGTAGCGCTTGAGGCAGCGGATGATCTCTTTCTTGGTGCGGCCCTGGGCGGTGCGC